>TBL_comb47_HYPODRAFT_10000013_pt1 | contig 201797 bp, 165 predicted proteins | sample TroBogypolimnion_40_FD_10682 | JGI IMG/M metagenome (IMG submission 10682)
CAAAAACCGAATCTCAGATACCAGGTCTCATTAGAAAAAATAGCAGCATAAATCTTGAAAACAAACAACAAATATTAACTTAGCTCACCTACCCCTTTGGTTCAATATTGGGGAGTATTATAAAAGTTTACGCCGGTGTACCCGGAAACCTGGTTGCATTCGCATGTAAACTTGCATTTCAACGGGGGTATGAAGGGAATGTTTCCTTTTTCTCCAAAACACAATTAGTTCAGCATTATATAGATACACTAGGTGCCATACATATAGGTGGACGAATTATGATAATTGATACCATTGCAGCATTAAAACTCATCAATAAATATTTTCCAAAATGAAATCTAAAGCAACAGAACTTGATGTAGACTTTATTGGTGAACAAGATCCTATGACCAAGGAAGAGGAACTGGCAATCAGCAAATTTATAAAAGCAAGGGGATTGCCGAGAGCTAAGAAAAATACGAAGAATACCAAAGATACACATTCAAAAAAAGTCATTGCTTAATCTTCATTATCCCCTCGCTAGCAACGTAACACCAGCCACTAACAAACGCCAAATGCCATGCGGGGTCTGTAAATCATCTATATTTCACCTACCGGAAACACAATCAAAAATAAAACTAACAAAACTCATAACCCGCCCGTCATCTGGCGTCGGAACGTTAGGCTCAATTAAAACACAGAGCAATGAGATATATCTTAATTTCATTTTTCATTCTTCCATTTTTGTTAAGTCAATGTATAAACAGAGCAAGTAGGACAAAAGATAGTTCAACCAATATTTCAATGCAATGTAGCCATGGCAGCAAATAAAACAACCGAAAACGCCAACAGTGTCGACGACTTTATCAAACTTGTAAAAGATGATACAAAAAGGGCCGACAGTTTAATTCTGGTAGAACTGATAAAAAAAACAACCAGCCTGGACCCGAAAATGTGGGGACCCAGCATCATTGGTTTTGGCAGTTACCATTACAAATATGAAAGCGGTCGGGAAGGTGAAGCCCCTCTGGTGGGATTTTCACCTCGGGCAGCTGCCTTAACACTGTATCTTTCAGGGAATTTTGAAAAGCGGGATGAGTTTCTGACGAAACTGGGTAAACACAAGACGGACAAAGGGTGCATCTACATCAAAAAGCTCGGTGATATCAACCTGGAGATACTTGAAAATATGATTCAGCACCACATCCTGCACCTAAAAAGAATTTATCCCGAGGTATAGTGACTAAATGAAACCAGGGAATTTTGAAAAGATCATCCTGCCAAATACCGGCAAACGTAGCCAAGAGGAGGTAATGGATACGGCAGAACCGTTTGCCTGGCAACAGAACCGGTTTTGAAACGCAAGGCGAAAGCTGATAGGATTTGTTTCTGTAAACATAAAGGATAGGATTAAATAAATTAATAAGAGTTACCTCACAACATAGTGAAGGACCTGATTTCAGCTTAAATATAATTGGAGACCATGAAAAAAGTGATAAAAACGGTAATTATCCTTCTCCTTGTCTTCCTTTGTTTGACAACCGTCCTGTGGTTCATCCCCGAAAGAACTCCAAGAATCAAATCATCCAACAGTTCATCGCTGGCCTTGCTGGAATACATCAAACTGGGAGGAGTTGATCAGTGTGTATTGACCAGAACTGAAAATACAGCCCATCCAATCATGTTGTTTTTGCACGGTGGTCCGGGAATGCCGATGATGTTCCTGGCCGGCAAGTTTCAAGGAGCCCTCGAAAAAGATTTTACGGTCGTACAGTGGGATCGGCGCGGAGCAGGGAAATCGTATACCAAACAAATTCCTCCTGCCGAAAGCATGGTCGACAGACAGGTCGTGAATGATGCCTATCAGTTGATTGATACACTCCGTCAAAGATTTGGGAAGGAAAAAATTATTCTCGTGGTCATTCCTGGGGAACCTATCTTGGAAGTATCATGGTCACGGAGCATCCTGAACTCTTTTCACTATTTATTTCAATCGGACAGGTTGTTGATGATAAAAAATGCAGGATAATTCAAAGAGATTTCATTGAAAAACAAGCATCAAAATATCACAGAACCGATATCCTCGAATCGCTTGCCAAATCCCCCGGCACCAATATGGAAAACTGGTTGTTTGAATTTGGCGGAGAGCTGAAGAATAGCACCACTTTCATGCCATTTGTCTGGTCCGGCCTGCTATCGCCCGAATATACCCTGAAAGATGTCCTGAATGTTGCAAAAGGCTCCAACTTCAACCAAAAGCACATGAAAGAGACGATCCTGGATCGCTCCATCTATTTTAAGATCCGTGAATACCGGCTGCCTGTATATTTTTTTGTCGGCGCCAATGACTATACGACACCGACCGAATTGATTGAAGAATACTACCAATTGATCAGCGCACCGGAAAAGAAGATGGTCAGATTTGAAAATTCCGCCCATTTTCCCTTCTTTGAAGAACCGGCCAAATTTTGCAACGAAGTGAAACAAATCTGCCTCAAAAATTCGAACACAACAAAATAGTCATTGATGTGTGTTGGTTCCCGGTGACAGAAACGAGGAACATCTTACAGAAAATCGGAACCGCAGACTGGGGTGTTGGACAGTCAGCCACTTGCAGAAAGACAAGCCTATCCCGAAGGGAAAAGAATTTGCAAAAATTATCAACAGCAACCGACAATCCAAAATATCTGTACTTTTAGCCTTACTCAACTGTGCACCACATCAAATCGAAAAACAGCTGCAAGATGACCAATGCAATTTGCCTGAACTGCCATTCCAAATTACACGGACGATATTGTTCGCACTGCGGACAGCCATCCAACACACAAAAGATCAACCTTCACTATCTGTGGCACGACGTACAGCACGGTTTGCTGCACCTGGACAAGGGTGTACTCTTCACCACCAGGGAGCTGTTTTCGAGACCCGGCAACACCATCCGGGAATTTTTAAGCGGGAAAAGAGTCAACCATTTCAAACCAATCTCACTGGTGCTGGTTCTGGCTGGTTTGTACAGTCTGCTCTCCCACTATTTTGAGTTGAACCTTTTGTCCAATTTCTACGAAATAAATGGTAGTGGTGAGGCCATTGACAAGAGCAAGCTGGCGGTCGACAACCTCAGTCAGTGGATTTCGAATCATTATTCCATTCTGGCCTTGTTCCAGATTCCGCTCTTCTCCCTGGGAACCTATGTCATTTTCAGGAAGGTGAAATACAATTTTATCGAACATCTGGTCATCAACACCTTCATCTCTGGTCAGAAGTTGCTGCTCCACCTGGCTACCTTTCCCATCTATTACTGGTTTAACAAAACGGCTTACTCCAGACCCATCGACCAGACCATCGACATGATAGGTTTTGCACTCGCCTTTTGGACCATTTTTCAGCTTTTCAAGGAGATAAGCCCCCTGCAGCGATTTTACAGAACCTTTTTCAGCCTGTTTTTTCCGTTCATCTTGATCCTCCTCTTAACGGTGTTTCTTTTCTTGACATATATCAAATTGATTCCTTCGTGAGAGATAGCCGATTCCTTGGGGAAGCAGGCGAAACACAGAATCCGTTTGCATTTGTGGATATGTCACCTGCATCCCAGGGCATGTGAGCGGCCTTCCAGGGCTTGTCACCGTCATTTCAGGGCATGTAAGCGGCCTTCCAAAGCATGTCACCGTCGTTCCAGGGCATGTAAGCGGTCTTCCAGGGCTTGTCACCGGCCTTCCAACGCTTGTCACAGTGCTCCAAGGGCCTGTCACTATGCTCCAAGGGCCTGTCACTATGCTCCAAACGTCTGTCACCGTGAAAAAGCTTCCTGGAGGAGACAATCGAATTACAGGCATACCAAAATTTTCCGGACCATCAGGCAGGATCTCCTCTGAAAGGCTACGACCGAAGACCGGGAGATATTTGGGAGTTTGCAGCGTGTTCAGGAAAATGGTGTTACCTTTGCAGTGCTTTCCCGGCAGGAAAAGAGAACCTTCATACCTCCTTTGAAAATGAACGAACTGACCACCTTTGCCCTTCTCTGCTTCACCTCCTTCTTCACCCTGATCAACCCGATCGGGACGATGCCGATCTTCATGACGATGACCTCCGAACTGGATGTGCACAACAGAAATCATACGGCGCGAAAGGCTTCGCTGGTGGCTTTTGTCACGATCCTCACCTTCGCCTTCTCCGGTCAGCTGCTGTTTAAGTTCTTCGGCATCTCCGTCAACAGCTTCAAGATTGTGGGCGGCGTGATCTTTTTCATCATGGGGATGGATATGCTGCAGGCGCGGCTGAGTCAGGTGAAGATCAAGGATTCGGAGATCAGAAGCTATGTGAACGACATCTCCATCACGCCGCTGGCCATTCCGATGATTTGCGGTCCGGGGGCCATCACCAACTCCATCGTGCTGATGGAAAAGGCAACCACCGTGGAGATGAAGCTGATCCTGATCGCGGTGATCTCGGTGGTGATGCTGCTCACCTACATCATCCTGCTGAGCTCCTCCAAGATCATCAAACTGCTGGGAGAAACCGGCAACAACGTCTTGATGCGCCTGATGGGGCTGATTGTGATGGTGATTGCGGTGGAGTTCTTCTTCAGTGGATTGAAGCCCATCATGGCGGATATGCTGCATTAGTCAAACCCCGTCCAAAGCACTCAGCTCAGTCTGCGCAAAATCTCCAGAATTGCATTTCTTTGCACAACCAGTTTGCCGAATCGCCGTTTGTCATATGTCTGCAGCCGGATTTGCTGCAGGAGGTTTTTCCCAAACTGCAGCAGGTTGTAGGCCAACTTTCCTGCAAAAGGCAATGTCACGAATAGGGCTGCCGCAATTGAAAGGGAATGTGTCACCAAGACCACCAAAGCCGACTCTGCCAGATAGAAGACCGGAAATATGAGCAATCCGGGTACGAAGAAAAAGGTACTCAGGAAGGCCGGATCCTTTACCTTCCTGCGAAGCAGCATTCTAGGCAGGTAATAGGGAAGAAAACTGAACAGGAGTCCAAAGGCAAGCACTGGCAATGTGACCAGGGCAAAAAGCAGCTGCAGCACCAGCTTAGTGCCGGAAGTATGGCAGGCTTTGGCCAGTTGCTCTTCGGTCAGTCCAGCCGATCCGGATTGAATATCATAGGTTGATGTCACTGCAAGAAGTTCTGAAAAACTTGCCGGATCCTCCTTTTCCAGTCGTTCAACCCGATCCATCAACCACTGTTCATACCAGAATATTTTTAAAATGGCGCTCCTGCCGTGAGAACCGTTTTGAGCCATCTCCTCCCCTGCCACCAACCGTAAGTGTTCGTAAAATGCATAATGTTCCACACTATTGATTTGCATTGTCAGGGGGAAAAGGCGGTCACGGATTTCGTCGCGCAGCGCCAACATGGCATTCTGTGGATTTTCGGCATACAGTTCCCGATAGCCATCGATGCCAATCGGCTCGCCGTACTGTACCACCAGGGTCCTGTTGAATTTCCAGTAATGGTCGTAATAGATCCCAACCGGGACAATCTGCAATCCCATTTTAAAGTCGTTGCGGGACTCGGCGTCCAGCGCAATACGCGGAATAGCCTTCCTGTGAACCAGCATCTGGCGCCTACCCGAATGGGCGGCCTCCGGGAAGAGGGCGATTGAATGATTGTTTTCCAGCACCCGCGTAACCTGATTGAAAACCTCCTCGTTGTTGGAAAGGTTCTCCTTTCCATCGCGGATGCGGTAGATGGGGAGCATCTTCATGAACTTCAGGGCAGGCCGGGTCAGGCTGTTTTTAAAAATATCGGCCCTTGCCAACCAAAGGGTCTGAAGCGGGTTCGTGCAAGAGAGTGCAAGCGGATCCATCAGTGCATTCTGGTGGTTGGCGGCGAAAATGATGGGTTTACCGACCGGAATGTTTTTGCGGCCAGCCACGACGATCCTTTTGTGTGTCAGCCAAAAGGCGAAACGGACGTATTGCCTCAGCATTTCGTAACCAATGGATCGGTTTCCCATATCAGGCAATGACAGGTTTTCTGGACCAGAACCAGGCCAGTGACAATCCGCTGATGATGTGCCAGATTCCCCACCAGGCAGCGATGATGGTCATTCCACCCAGTTCCATTTCTGGAGGAAAGATCTTTGGATTGAACATCAGGGCCAACGCGAGTCCGGAATTGTGAATGCCTGTTTCTATGGCGATGGTTCGCCGGTCCTGCTGCGTACATTTCAAAAAGGAGCTGAAAAAATAGCCTGTAGACATCGCGATCCCGTTCTGCAACAGAACGAAAAAGAAGACCAGGTGGATGTAGGAGAGAAATTGGGCAAAATTGGCGGCAAGCATCGTCACCACCATCAAGACGAAGAAGATTAACGAGCCATTGTTGATGGGCTTTTTGATTTTTGCCGTCAGAACCGGAAATTTTTTCGAGATGGTCAGACCGAGTATGACCGGAATTCCGAGCAGGATGAATACTGTCTGGAACATCTGAAAATTGTCAATCTCCAGCGGGCGAACCAGTCCGGCGGCACCGTGAGCATTGTAGAAATGGATGTATAGGTTTCCCCAAAAGGCAAAGTTGAAAGGCGTAAAGAAGATGGCCGCCATGGTTGAGATGGCAGTCAGGCTGACGGCCAGGGCCACATTCCCCCTGGCCATTGAGCTGATGAAATTTGAGATGTTGCCACCCGGACAGGCTGCCACCAGGATCATGCCCAGGGCGATCGTGGGGGTTGGATTGAGCAGGATGACCAGCAAAAAAGTAAAGGCTGGCAGCAGGAAAGTCTGGCTGATAAAGCCCACAATGGCCGGCTTTGGTCGTTTGACAAGGTTCGTAAAATGCTCCACCCGGATATCCAACGCTACACCAAACATCACAAACGCCAGGGCAATGTTTAGGAAAAGAAGTCCTGCCGGCGAGAAATTCAGTCTGACGTGATCGAGTACCTGGAGGGAGTTGGTCATTGTTCAGGAAGGTGAGAAGATGGAAAATGTGAGGGTAATAGCGTAAGCATATGGGAAGAATCATGACTGAATCTTCCCATATGCATCTAAGATTAAAATTTCAGGGACCAGCCTTCACGGTAGTTGGTCTTGACCAGCTCGGCCGCAAATTGTTTGGCGTTGAGTTCGATCTTTTTAGGTTCAGCCCCTGGAATTCCGTTGACCACACTGATTTTGTCGTCGTCTGCAAGGTTGGTGAAGGTCATGTTCTCGCCATCCCATTTTAGTTTTTTCCGCAGTCCCTGCATTCGGACGGCCAGGTTGCCCATCACCACCATTTCGTTGAGCGGGCAGGCATATTCGAAGTTGGAGGCAGGCAAGATCCGGTTTTCAGGCGATTCCTTGCAGGCACGCACGAAATCCATCTCGTGTTTGACCGTCACCCTGCGCACTGTTTTCGGCGGTTTGACCAGCTTGGAAAATTTATCCTCCGGCAACAGTCTGTATTTCTCGCCATAGTTTCCGCAAACGAGTTTCCCCTTACTACCGTGGAATACGATGCCATTCTTTCCCTGCCCCAGCTCGATGCCGTCGGGCAGACTTCCGGGTCTGTTGGGCAGCAACCCCCCGTCGTACCAGGTCACCTTCACGGCCGGCATCTTTTGTTTGCCCACCTTCTCCCTTTCGGGGAATTTGTAGCGGATCATCGAGGTATTGGGGGCACTTTCGTTGTTGAAGGAGGAGGAGGAGGCTTCGACTGAGCTCGGATGACCCAGCTTTAGCGAGGCGAAGACGACGTCCAGAACATGACAGGCCATGTCGCCGAGAGCGCCGGTGCCAAAATCCCACCAACCGCGCCAGTTCCATGGATGATAAGCAGAATGGTAGGGCCGCATCGGAGCGGGTCCTATGAAAAGATCCCAGTTGATAGTATCAGGCACCCACATTCCCTTTTCAGGACGGGTAAGACCCTGTGGCCAGATGGGCCGGTCGGTGAAGGCATCTACCCTTTTGACCTCCCCGATGGCACCGCTCCAGATCAACTCGCATACGTCGGCGACTGAATCGCTGCTGTGGCCTTCGTTGCCCATCTGGGTGACGACCTTGTATTTCCGGGAGGCTTCGAGCAGCATCCTCGATTCGTAAACAGTGTGGGTGAGCGGTTTCTGCACGTAAACGTGCTTTCCAAGCTGCATCGCAGCGAGTGCACAAACAGCATGGGTGTGGTCAGGAGTGGCAATCATCACGGCATCTATCTCCTTGTTCATTTGCTCCAGCATGATGCGGAAGTCCACAAACCGTTTTGCTGCCGGATAGGTTTCAAAGGTCTTGGCAGCATAAATTGAGTCGATGTCGCACAGGGCAACGATGTTTTCCGAATTCATGTTGCGCAGGTTGACCTGTCCTTTGCTGCCGACACCGATGCCTGCAATGTTAAGCTTGTCGCTTGGGGCCTTGTGACCCAGTCCGCCGATAACCTGGCCGGGCAAAATAGTAAATCCGGCGGCCGAAACTGCCGATGCCCCGATAAAATCCCTGCGGGAAAAATTGTTGCCGTTTTTCATGGTGGATGCGTAGTTTTGGTTGTTGAAATTCAGATGAGGAAGACTTCTTCCACTCTGTGAAAATAAAAAATAATTACCAAACTACTTGCATTCGGGCAAATGGCCTATGGAAGCACCTCTGCCACGACAAAAGTGCTGCCTCCGACGAAGATCAGATCGTCCTTGTCGGCGTACAATTTGGCATCCTGCAGGGCGGATGGAACATCTTCGTAGGCAGCTCCGTTCAACCCGAAGAAGGCAGCCATCTGCATCAGCTGGTGTTCCGGCAGGGCCCTCGGAATGGAGGCCTTGGTGAAATAATAGATGGCCTCTTTGGGCAAAAGGGCCAGGACTCCCGCGATCTCCTTGTCGTTGACCATACCCATCACGATGTGCAATTTCTTGAAAGGAGTCCGCCTAAGCTGGGCAACTACCTCTCTGATTCCTCCTTCGTTGTGCGCAGTATCGCAGATAATCCGGGGATTGGCCCCGATCGTCTGCCAGCGACCCGCCAGGCCGGTCCGGGTCGTTACATTTTCCAGTCCGATACGAATTGCCTCCCCGGGAATCGTCCATTTGGCCTTTTGCAGAATGCCCAGTGCGCACAATAAAGTGCAGATATTTTTGGACTGGTAGTTTCCGAGCAGGTCGAGCCGAAGATTTTCATAGAGAATTCCCGACTCGTTCCGAATATGGAAGATTTGTCTGTTGTCGATGGAAACAGTGGAGTAGTCGGCCCGCAGCAGCTGATCTGCAAATAGAATTTTTGCGCGAAACTCGGCAGCCTTTCCTTCGAAGATGATTGAGGTCTGCGGGTGGGTCTCGCCGATAACGACGGGCACGGAGTTCTTGATGATGCCTGCCTTCTCCAGCGCAATCTTGCCCAGGGAATCCCCAAGCAGCGCTGTATGGTCAAGGCTGATGTTGGTGATGATGGAAAGTTCCGGCAGGATGATGTTGGTCGAATCGAGCCTGCCGCCCAATCCTACCTCGATAACTGCCACATCTACCTCTTGCGAGGCAAAATAGTCGAAAGCCATCAACACGGTCAGCTCAAAGAAGGAGGGCTCAAGGGTGGCAGTTTTGTTCATCTCCAAAAACCTGTTCACAAAATCTATGACAAACTCTTTGGGAACCATCTCCCCGTTGACCCTGATCCGTTCCCTGAAATCCTTCAGATGGGGCGAAGTATAGAGGGCCGTTTTGTAACCTGCTGCCTGCAGAACGGAGGCGAGCATGTGCGAAACGGAGCCTTTGCCATTGGTCCCTGCGACGTGAATGGTGCGAAATTTTCTGTGCGGATGACAGAAAAGCCGGTCCAGGGCAAGGGTATTATCGAGACTGCCTTTGTAGGCCGCCGGCCCTTTCCTTTGATAATAAGGCAATTTCTCGTAGAGATAATCCAGCACCTGGTCGTAATTCATTTGGCAAATTTTATAAACAATTTGTAGATACAAAGATGTAAAAAACCTTTGGCCAAAACTATCACCGCATTGTTTTAGTGTTATCTTTAAGCGGCACCACCCATATGGCCACCGCAACCCGGCAGGATATCCTCCGGGAGGCAGTTTCGTTCTTTTGCCGGCTGTTTGAGTGGCTGATACAGTTTCATTTAACTTGATTCAATCTATGAAGCGTCCAAAGACCTTTGTGCTCGATACCAATGTCATTCTGCACGATAGCGAATGCATTTACAACTTTGAAGACAACGATGTGGTCATTCCGATAACCGTGCTGGAAGAGCTCGATAAATTCAAGAGAGGCGATGATCAGATCAATTTTCAGGCCAGGCAGTTTGTCAGGATTCTGGATGAACTGGTTGGCAAGACGCCCATTGAAAAAGGCATCCCATTGGGACAAGGGAAAGGCAAACTCACGATAGAGCTGGGCAAACCCTATTCCGAACAGCTGAGGGCCTCCTTCCGGGAAGATATTCCGGATCACAGGATTCTGGCCATTGCCGAATTTTTGCGAGACCAGCATACCAACCGCAAGGTCATCCTGGTAAGCAAGGATGTCAACCTTCGTATCAAGGCCAAATCTTTGCACATCGATGCAGAGGATTACAAGAATGACAAGGTGGAAGACATCGAGGTGCTCTACCAGGGTATCCGTGAGATGAAAGATTTTGACGATCCGCTGATCGCGAAATTGTACGAAAACAATTTTTTATCCATCGAAGAGTCGGGCATAGAGAAGAAGCCTTTTCCCAACGAATTTTTTATACTGAAGAGTTCTCACGCAAGTGTACTGGCCCACTACAATGCCTTTCGCCAACGTTTGGAACGGGTCGACAAGAAGGTGGCCTTTGGCATCAAACCACGCAACGCGGAGCAGACCTTTTCGCTGCAGGCGCTTCTCGACCCTGAGATCAAGCTGGTAAGTCTTACAGGCAAGGCCGGAACAGGCAAGACGCTGCTGGCACTCGCGGCTGCCATCGCCCAGCACGGCATCTACGATCAGATCATGCTTGCCAGACCAATTGTGGCCCTGAGCAACCGCGACATCGGTTTCCTTCCGGGAGATGCGGAGGAGAAGGTCTCTCCCTACATGCAGCCACTGTTCGACAACTTAGCCGTCATCAAAAGGTGCTTCGACATCCATACCCACGAGCATCATGTGATTGAAGACCTGCAAAAGGACGACAGGCTGGTGATTTGTCCGCTTGCATTTATTCGGGGAAGGAGTCTTTCCAACTGCTATTTTATCATCGACGAGGCCCAGAACCTGACGCCGCACGAGGTAAAGACGATCATCACCCGAGCCGGGGAAGGTACCAAGATGGTCTTTACCGGAGACATCCAGCAGATCGATTCTCCCTACCTGGACATGCAGTCGAACGGATTGGCCTACCTCACCGACCGGATGAAGGGACAGGATATCTTTGCACACATCAACCTGCTCAAAGGGGAACGAAGCTATCTGGCTGAACTCGCGAGCGACCTGCTGTAGAAAATTCCGATCTTCGATTGGGGGATTTCGATTGGGGACTTGTGATTATTCAGAATAATTCCAAACAAATCTCTATTTTTGCAGGCTCGAACCGATCGTCATGCAGTTCACGGATAAAAAAGTAGCCTTTGGCACCCTCGGGTGCAAACTCAATTTCTCTGAGACCTCCACCATAGCCCGTTCGTTCCAGGAACAGGGGTTTGCACGGGTAGATTTCAAGGAAGTTGCGGATGTATACGTCATCAATACCTGCTCCGTCACCGATTCTGCCGACAAAAAAAGCAGGGCCATGATCCGGCAGGCCACACGGCTAAACCCTGCCGCCTTTGTGGTGGTAATTGGTTGCTATGCGCAATTAAAACCGGAAGAGGCGGCGGGCATCGAAGGTGTCGACCTGATTCTGGGAGCCAACGACAAGTTCAACATCACCAGATACCTGGAGAATCTTGAAAAGCATACCAGCAGCGAAATGCACGGGTGCACCTTCAGGGAGATCAACGATTTCCAACCGGCCTCCTCCTTCGGCGACCGTACCCGCAGCTTTTTGAAGGTTCAGGATGGTTGCAACTATTTTTGTACTTACTGTACCATTCCGTTGGCAAGGGGGAAAAGCAGGAATCCCTCCATTGACAGCCTCGTGGAGGAAGCCGGAAGACTTGCCGCACAAGGAATCAAGGAGATCAACCTGACAGGTGTCAACATCGGCGATTTTGGGAAGAGTACCGGAGAGACTTTTCTGGATTTGCTGAAACGGCTCGACCAGATGGAAGAGATTGTCAGAATCAGGATGGGATCCGTTGAACCCAACCTGATGAGTGATGACATCATTGCATTTGTTGCCGGATCGAAAAGGGTCGCTCCGCATTTTCACATTCCCCTGCAAGCCGGAACCGACGAGGTGCTGGGTCTGATGAAGAGAAGGTACACCACGGATCTTTTCCGTCAACGGGTTGAAGCAATCAAAAAGCAAATTCCACACGCCTTCATCGGAGTGGATGTAATTGCAGGAATGAATGGCGAGACACCCGAGCTTTTTGAAAAAGCCTACAGTTTCATTGAAAGCCTGGATGTTTCTCAATTGCACGCCTTCCCCTACTCCGAACGCGCCAACACCAAGGCCCTTTCCATTGCCGGCGTGGTGCCGGTTGCAGAGCGCAAGCATCGCACCCAGCGATTGATCGCGCTCTCCGAAAAGAAATTACATCATTTTTACCAACTGAACCTTGGCAGGGAGGCAACCGTTTTGTTTGAGAACCAGCACAACAAGAAAATGGCCACCGGCTGGACAGAAAACTACATCAAGGTCGAGCTCCCCTTCCAGGCAGAACTGTTTAATACCACCCGATTGATAAAATTGCTGCAAATCGGAGAAAGCGGTCAGGTTACTGCAGAGATCCTCTGAATTTGGCATTGCACTCCCCACGGATAATCACTACTTTTGCACCAAAAATTATGGGTTTGGAAAGAATTTGTCAGGAAGTCATCGAGATAGCCAAAGCAGCCGGAGCATTCATTGCCGGCGAACGGACCAATTTTGACCTCAAACTCGTCGAAATAAAAGGAAAAGCCAACTTCGTCTCTTATGTCGACAAGAAGGCGGAGGAGCTGATCGTGGATCGGCTCAGAAAATTGCTGCCTGAGTCGGGCTTCATCACAGAAGAGGGAACTGCATTTGATTCGGGAGAAAAATTTCGATGGGTGATCGATCCGTTGGATGGCACTACCAATTTCATTCACGGAGCTCCACCATATGCCGTCAGTATTGGACTTTTGGAGTTCGACGTGATCGTACTGGGCGTCGTTTACGAGATCACCCGAGATGAATGCTTTTATGCCTGGAAGGGAGGCAAAGCGATGCTGAACGGAAAGGAAATCCATGTGTCAGAAGCAGCTACCACGGAGGAATCGCTGATTGTTACAGGCTTCCCGTACGGGGAAGTTAAAAATTCGGATGCCTTCATCGAAACCATCAAATACCTGATGGTTCATTCACATGGGATCAGGCGACTGGGTTCCGCTGCCACCGATCTCTCCTACGTTGCCGCCGGAAGATTTGAGGCATTCTGGGAGACCGGACTGAGTCCTTGGGATGTGGCCGCAGGTATCCTGATCCTGCAGCAGGCAGGCGGAAAAATTTCGGACTTTCAGGGAGGCAACAAGTTCCTGTTCGGTGGCCAGATCGTGGCGACCAACAAAAACTATTTCAATGAATTTCAATCCATCATAGAAAATAATTATTGCAAATAGGAATGGATACTAAACCAAGCTTGGGGTACTATATTCTGCGGGCACTAACGTGGTTCATCCAACTCTTTCCGCTCAGGTTTCATTACATCATGTCCGACCTGATCTTTTTGCTGATCTACTATGTGATCCGGTATCGGCGAAAGGTGGTCTATACCAATTTATCCAAATCTTTCCCGGAAAAATCCGAAAAGGAGATCAGTACCATCGCCCGCAAATTCTACCATCATTTTTGCGACAGCTTCATTGAGACACTTTATTTCGACAGGATTTCGGAAAAGGAGATCAAAAAGAGGCTTACCCTGCTCAACCAGGAGATTCTCGAAAAATTTTTGGAGGAGGGCCGACCTGTCATCCTGGCTTTGGGGCATTACAACAACTGGGAATGGAACTGCAGCTGGCCGCTTAATTCGGATTACAGAGGTTATGTGATTTACAAGCGATTGACAAACAAGAGTTTCAACCTTTTTTATTACAACATGAGAGCCAGGTTTGGCATCATCCCACTCGAAAGGGCAGATACTTACCGGCAATTGATAGCAGATCAAAGTAAAAGCAGGGCCTCAGCCTCTGCCTTTTTGATGGACCAGACGCCGCGCAAGCATGAGATTCAATACTGGACCACCTTCCTGAATCAGGATACACCGGTATTGACAGGCACCGAAAAGGTAGCCAGAAAACTGGATGCCGCCGTCCTTTTCTGCCACATCCGCAAACTGAAGCGGGGCTACAACCGCCTCGAATTCTCCGTCATCGCGGAGCATGCCAAGGAGACGGCCCCTTTCGAAATCACAGAAAAGGCAACAAGGAAAATTGAAGAGATGATAATCGGGCGCCCTGAACTCTGGCTGTGGTCACACAAAAGATGGAAACACAAACGGGAAATTGTCGCAGAAAGAGCGATTTAAATCCGGTATCACCATCAACTTCTGGATAAAATTGAACCATCCGAATGAACAGCAGCAATAAAATCTCCATCGTCATCCTCAATTGGAACGGCAGCAGTTTCCTGCAGCGATTCCTACCCTCTGTGGTGGCCTGTTCGGAAGGTAACACCGAGATCATTGTCGCCGACAACGGATCGACAGACAGCAGCAGAATGGTGGTTGAAACCAGCTTTCCATCGGTAAAGTACCTTCAACTGGAAAGAAATTATGGTTTCGCAGAAGGGTACAACAGGGCACTCGCACATATTTCAACGGAATACCTTGTATTGCTCAATTCAGATGTTCAGGTAACACCTGGATGGTTGAAGCCCATGGCAGAACTAATGGAAAATGATTCATCTATAGGCATTTGCCAGCCAAAAATCCTAAGTCTTGACCGGCCCGACGAATTCGAATATGCCGGGGCTGGCGGAGGATTCATAGATCGTTTCGGTTATCCCTATTGCAGGGGCAGGATCCTGCAGGAGGTTGAGAAGGATTCCGGACAATACGATGATGCCATGCCTGTCTCATGGGCATCAGGAGCCTGTATGATGGTGAGGGCCGATCTTTGGAAGAAGTGCAAGGGTTTCGATGCCGACTTCTGGGCCCACATGGAGGAGATTGATTTGTGCTGGCGTGTGCAACATCTGGGTTACAAGGTATTTGTTTGCCCCGGATCAGTGGTATACCACATAGGCGGCGGAACTCTCAACTACAACAGTCCCCTGAAGATTTACCTCAATTTCCGGAACAACCTCTATTTACTTTTTAAAAACCTACCGGGAAAACAATTGGCGACAAAGCTGCCGGCCCGCATGCTGCTTGACGGGGCTGCTGCCTTTGCCTTTCTGCTGAAAGGGGAAGGCAGATCCTTTGGAAAGGTCTTCGCTGCTCACCTGAAATTTTACGGAAGTTTGTCCTCCCTGATCAGAAAACGAAGGGTCATCTTTCAGTCCGGAAAAATCAAAAACATCGGTTTGACTACCGACAAAAGCATCGTCTGGAACTATTTTGTACGCAAACGAAGAAAATTTTCTGAATTAAAACCCTGAAAAATGCGCATCCTCCGAGAAAATTGCACAGGCCTGGTGATCGACATCCAGGATAAATTGTTACCCGTTATTGCAGACAATGAAGTTTTATGCACAAACTGCGTAAAGCTGATTGAAGGACTTCAACTGCTGAACATACCCCTGGCTGTAACGCAGCAATATACCAAGGGATTGGGAGCCACCAACGAAAAGATCACCAGCCTTTTCAACGATTTCAGCTTCTTCGAAAAAAGAAGTTTCAGTTGTTTGGATGATCCAACCTACACAGCCTACCTGAAGCAATCAGAAAAAATGAATGTGGTGATTTGCGGCATTGAATCACACGTTTGCGTGTTGCAAACTGCGCTTGACCTGAAGGAACAAGGCTTTGAACCCATCGTGGTGGCCGATTGCGTCGGATCGAGGAATCCCTGTGAGAAGCAGATTGCCCTTCAGCGCCTGGCGCTGGAGGGAATTCGTGTTTCTACCGCAGAATCGCTGCTTTTTGAACTGACTCGTTCATCGCAAGCAATGGAATTCAGAGCTATCTCCAAGTTGGTCAAATAGTTGACTTTTTTTATCCAACTTACAATTCGTAAGTTGGATTTTTAATGAAAAAAGAATTCCAAGGAACAATCCCTCATATTATTCGTATTTTTGCAACCTCTTGAGGCTTGAATGTAAAGTAATTGCTATGGAAGTATATAAATTTGGCGGAACCTCTGTGGGTTCCATAGAAAACATGAGATCGGTGGTCAAACTAATCACCGACGGAAAACAGAAGATGGTGGTGCTTTCTGCCATGTCAGGCACTACCAACAGCCTGGTGGAGATATCCGATTACCTCACCAAGAAAAACAAGGAATCAGCTCTGACCCAGATCAGCATCCTTGAAAAAAAATATTACAACGTGGTCTTCGAACTTTTCAAAAGTATCGAGATGAAGGACCGCGGGAAAAAAGTATTGGAAGAGCATTTTGATTATATCAAAGCCTTTACTACCGGAACCTTTTCCGAGGCAGGAGAAAGGGCCATTCTAGCGCAGGGTGAATTGATTTCCACGGCGCTGTTTACCCTGCTGATGCAGGAAGAAGGTTTCAATGCCCTCTTGTTGCCGGCACTTGAATTCATGAAGATTGACGCCGACAAGATGCCCGACAACAGGTTCATCAAACAGAAACTGAACGAAATCATCGCCTCTCAACCAAAGGCAGATTATTACATTACACAGGGATTCATCTGCAGAAATGAACTGGGAGAGATAGACAACCTGCAGCGCGGAGGTTCTGACTATACGGCAACCCTGATCGGCGCAGCCATTCACAGCAATGAGGTTCAGATTTGGACGGATATCGACGGATTCCACAACAACGACCCCCGCTATGTACCGAACACCAAACGGGTGGACGTACTCTCCTTCAACGAGGCAGCCGAGCTTGCCTATTTTGGCGCGAAAATCCTGCATCCGCAAACAGTCCTTCCTGCCAAAAACAACAACATTCCCGTCAGGTTAAAAAATACGATGAATCCTCCGGACCCGGGTACCCTGATTACGGGAGAGAGCAAAGGTGCGGGCATCAAGGCCGTTGCCGCCAAAGACGGGATCACGGCCATCAAGATCCGCTCCGGCAGGATGTTGAATGCCTATGGTTTCATGAAAAACATCTTTGAAATCTTTGAATATTTCAAGACCTCTGTAGATATGGTCACCACCTCGGAAGTAGCTGTTTCTGTGACCATTGATAACCCAAAGCACCTGGAGGAGATTGTCAATGAGTTGAAAGAGTACGGAGATGTGGAGGTCGACAAGAACCAGACCATTGTCTGCATCGTTGGCAACATGATTGCAGAAGAGAAGGGTTTCGCAGCCAAGGTATTTTTTGCCCTCGAGAACATTCCCATCCGAATGATCTCCTATGGTGGAAGCCGTCACAACATCTCCGTTTTGGTCAATACCAACGACAAGAAAGAGACGCTTTTGGCCCTCAGTGAAAAATTACTAAATATATAATATTCTGAAATGGAAGATTTTAACGATCCAATCAAGGATCCGAAAAATTACAAATTGGGTATATTGTACGTCAACAAGGCTGATTCCCGCGTTTTTGTGCCCAAGAGATATGGGATGGGTTACACGCTAAACTTCAGTAAGCCGTATGTGACAATTGGGTTTTTGCTGATTCTGGCAACTATTCTTTATACGGCCATATTCCGTTAGCATGTTGAAACAGTAATTTCACCGCTCATGCAATTCTCAAAATTGGTCACTGGAGTGGCATACATCTTCAACCAGAGAACCATTGAATCCTCTATGTCCTCGTTCACCAGCTGCAACCTTCTGTGTGTCAAAGCCACGAAGGCATCTTTCTGTTCCGGAGTGTATTGACCGGAGTATTTGGTCGTCTTGAAATAGAGGTCGTAAGCGATGTAATTATTGGGAAATAACCTGTAATTTTTATATATTTCCTTATCGATATGGTCGGCAAGCAGTCTGAGTCGTTCGTTCATTCCGGGCTCCCGGGCGATGCAATGCAAGACATCTTCATCGATCTGCCTTCCAAATTGAATATGGATTCGTCCCTTTTGATTACTTAATCCGCTCACCATGCTCAAAAGATCGTCTTTCTCCGTTTTCTGAAAATTTGGATCGTCCTGGCGTTTCTTTAACTCTGCAACCTTTTCATTTCCGCAGGGCTCAATCTCGTACGAGATGGCCATTGGCACAATTTTCAGTTCTTCAAAACCCTCAAAGAATCCGCTGGAATTCGACATGTTCAGCATTTTCAACAAAGCGGGCTGGGTAATGTCGTTACCGTCCTTGGCTCTTCCTTCCCTTTGTGCAATCCAGATGGAATCACTTCCATCCGTAATCATCTGCCGGATGTATTGAGAGAGCAGTTTGGAGGAGGTCAACATTTGTTTGACAGGGATATTCCGGTTTACAATGAAGGAGCGGTTGATGCGAACAAGGTCATTGATCCAGGGAAAAATCAGCAAATTGCTGCCAATGGCAATTTCTGTCGGGTTGAAACCGCTGGCATGCATTTTTACGTTGAGCAATGCGGAATCCAGGATGATGTCCCTGTGATTGGAGATATAGAGATAGCGCTGATTTTTATCCAGTTGCTCCAGTCCTTTCATGGTTAATCCATTTGAGCTGGAGGCAAGAATTTGATTGATGACGGGAACAACCAGATTGGCCTGAAATTCCTCTATCGATTTGGTCGACTTAATGGCTTGCTTCATCTGCGCCAACGCTTCCTCCCCCTTTTGCAAATTTCTCAACATGACATTGAAATCAGGATCGTCCAACAATCGGGCAAGAACAGTGGCTAACTCTTCGTTCCGATAGGGGCGAATATCGTCAAAGTTGTGCGTAGAGTGCATTTTTTTTCTTGTTATAATTCGGTTACCCATTCTCCGGGCAGGGCAAAGTTACAAAATATCACCTTACCGAGTTTTTTTTTCATCTTTTTTAACCTTTCATTACATTTACAAAAGTGTCGATTTGACTGAAAAAAAGTGATAATCCACTGAAAATAGTTACAGTTTTTCAAACAATTTTGGATAAAAAGTTTAAAATGTTTGGGTTAGCGGGATGCTCCAAATCCCACCTTTCCCTCCCGGGAGGGAATCAATTGGGTCAAAAATTGAGACAAATCTCTCCCCGCCAGTCGAATCTGTGATTTCCAGCTGTGGCATCATTTGCCGAACCCATTGAGGCAACATTGGCGCGCAGGGTATAGCCACCCTTCAGATAAAAAGTAATCAACCTGAATGGCTGCCACTTGACATTCATATAGCTTCTGATTCCCTTGCCATAGCAGGAGGGGATGGCATAGTAATAAAGCAGGTCATTTTCGTAGCTGAACATTCTTGAATTGTAACTATCCGTTTTATAAAATTCGACCCTGAACCACCCCTTAAATTTGGCCGAAGCCCCATAGACAACATCCTGAAAAAACAGGTACCCGTTTTCACTGTTTGCGTGATAATCATACCGGACAATTTCCACCCGGCTTCTCAATTCTGTTCTGCTGCTCACCTTCCAGTCTGCATGCAACCTCCATTTTGAAGTTGATTCGTCCCACTGTTCAGGAATTCCGGTAGCACCGGACATTTTTTTTGGTTTTTGAACAGTTTTGGAGTAGAGATAGAGTGTCAGCTTACTGTGAACTGTGAACTCCCCCTGCAGGGCAAGTGCCCTGCCATAGGCCGGGGTGATGGTCTGGTAGGTTAGCCAGGGAAAGTGAAAAAGGTCGGCCTGACCACTCAGTTTCACCCTGGAGCGCGGGAAAAATTCAAATGCCGCATAGAATCCCTCCTCGTTCTTCCCACCGCTGCCCTCGGCAAAGCTACCCGAATTGAAAGACTGAAATTCCGGATCATAATAGCGGTACAAAAAAGAGAGTGACAGTTGCGGATGTGCCTTCCAGATCATTCCTTCGACAATGGCCGGCTTTAGGTTTTGTGAGATTCCTGCCTCACCAAAAAGACTGACCTGATGAAGGATCAGGTGATAGTCCACTCCAAAATTGTTGTTGTGCCGGCCTTCAAATGATTTTGATTTGTAAGGAGCATCCCCATTGGTTACAGGTAGTCCAAAATTCAGGAAGGATGCCAGCAGACCAAATCGCCAGTTGTGGAAACGAAAGTCTCCATAGCCACCAAAGAGTTGTTCCGTCACATTCTTTTCATCCGCCAATTCAGTTAAGGTTCGGTGCAGTCCATCCGTCCGGAAAGAGGTGATGCTGTTTTGCCCGAGTGAATCCAGCAACAGGTTGGCATCACATCTTTTGGCGGAAAAGAAGAGATTGAATCTGACTGGTTTGAGGTTCAACTGTACTGCAGCCCCTCGAAAAAAGGTATTTTCGTCGGATGAACTGTACGGTCGCACACCCTCTCCTGTGCGCATCAGGGAGGTAAGATCTGAGGCGTAGCTCACTCCGCCGCCCGACCAGAGGTTAACTCCCTGACCAAATCGCAGGTGGTAATCACCAAGCACCAGACTGCGAAGCTTGCCTTTGCCCTGCAAGGAGATGAATCCGGAATAGAAATCAAATCCCGAATTGTTTGATTTTCTGAAAAAGTCTTCACCCGCATCATTTTCTGCCGTTACTCCCACGCGCAGCCATTTGCCGACCTCGGTTCTGTACCTGGAAAAATAGCCCATTGGCGTGCCACTGTAGGCCGGAACTTTGCCGTTCTTCGAAAGATAACCGGCCGAAACAGGCAATGTCTCCTTCAGACGGAAAATCAGGTTTTGACGAACGATTCGATCCCATTTTTTTTGAAGTGAATCGCATGGCAGGTCGAACCTTACAAATGGCTCCATTTTTTGCAGCAAATAGGGGCTGAAATCACCCAAGACAGCCAGTTCCTTCAAGGTCAGAATCCCCTTGTATTTTTCACGGTAATTTATGATCTCCTCCACCTGTTTAAAATCAAAAAGGTTCAATCTAAGCAGCTCTTCTTCCGTAGCCAGGTTGATGAAAAGAGGATGCGAGGAGAATTCATCGAGGTCTTCGAGCAGCAGTGAACCGGCAGAACTCCCATCTTCCGTTTCTGACAGTGATTCAACCAGTTCTTCCCTTTGCTGCTCCCTCTTCAAATCGGTCTGCTGGGCCTGCAACTGAGTATCAGAAGCTACCAGTAAAAAAGCAACAAAGAACATCTGCAGCAGGTTATTCATTTCAGGTAGAAGCTGAGTGAAAAAAGGGGGGTAAACCCCAATATTTCGTGGTGCATCAAGGCAAAATCAAGCAAAAAGTCCTTCAGGCGATAGCCAAAACCGACCGAATGCCGGAACGGGTGAGTGGCTATCCCACCCCTGATCCAGCAATCTTTCACTACCCTGTATTCTGTTCCAAAGTGTATTTCCGTCTCGTTGTGAGCTTCAAAATCGGCTTCACAGGCAACCAGAATGCGGTCCGAAGGATGACAGGAGGCGCCAATCCTGATCAGGAGGGGGAAATTGAGGTGGTACTGAAATGTTTCAACACGGGTTGCGACCAGGTTTCTGAAATGAAGCCCGAGTGAGAGCTGGTCAGAAAATTTGTATCCGAGGCCAGCGTCAGCCTGAACAGAGCCTTTGTGGCTGCCCTCTTCGGGAAAATTAAGGTCATAGAAATTGAAGAGGATACCTGCCGACAACCGCCCTGATAATTTTTTGGCCAGAGAGATGCCTAACGAAGATTCCTTGTAACCGGCCAATGAGGTTTGTGACAAGGCCAGTGCAAAAAATTCTGATTGAATGGGGCAAACAAGTGAAAGGTAATTTTCGTGGTAACCCGGAATGGAGTATGGGTTGGTGTAACTTACAGAAACTGATGGCGCCTTCTCTTCCGTCAAAAATGCCTGATTCTGAAAAACCGTAAATGAGCCGGGAACTGCGACAACGGCCAGGGAAAGGGCCGCAGCTCTGGCTCCTGCCCGGGACATTCTCTCCACGGCAGTGCTACCCAGCGGTATCATCAGCAACAACAACGGAACCAACAGACCGGATAAGAGATCCCTGTTACGCATTTCCTGAAAATTAGCTTGAGAGAAAAGTCCGGTCAACCCCGCTGCGAGGGGAGATAAAAAGAGGGAGCTGCTGACCGCACTCCCTCTAATATACAGAAAAAAAACGAGAAATCAAAAAATCAATTGGTTTTAAACGGGTATTTCACGTGTGCCAGCTCGTTGTTGGCCTCCACAATTTTTGACTTCAGTTCATTCTTGAAGTCAATCAGTTTGGCCATCAGTTCTTCGTCTCCAGTAGCAATCATTTGGGCCGCAAGGATGGCTGAATTTCTAGACCCATTGAGGGCAACGGTGGCAACGGGAATCCCGGGTGGCATCTGTAGGATGGCCAGAATGGCATCCCATCCTTCCAGCGAAGCTTTGATTGGAACCCCAATTACAGGTATCGGCGTCATGGAGGCGATCACACCAGGCAGGTGTGCAGCCATACCCGCAGCGGCAATGATGACTTTGATGCCACGTGCATGTGCACCTTTGGCAAATTTCTCCACCTCTTCCGGAGTTCTGTGTGCAGAAAGTGCATTCATTTCAAACGGGATTTCAAGCTGGTTCAACACCTTCTGCCGCACCCGCCATCACACCCAGGTCAGACGTGCTGCCCATGATGATGCTAACTTTTGGATTCAATCCTTTGATCATGGTAAATAATTCAATTATTCTTTTCCCAAAATTACAATATATTCGTCAATGTCCCCATTTATTGTCTCAGACCTGCATTTTTTTTTGCCCCCCCGAAAAGAAAACTTTATATTTGCCCAACCTTTACAGCGATATTTCTGTAACCATTCCTGAACAGTCGAATCTAAATCAGAAGGACTTTTTTTGGTATTGAATGGGGCGTCAAAATCCGGGAACGGTATTTTGAAGATGCAAACCGGAAAATTATCGAATGCCTGCCCGGGGGGAATCAGAATGAACGCCCGGAGCCCAAAGGTGAGTGATTTTCGGGAACGCCAGCTTGAGACGGAGCCCTAAAAATTGAATAATATTTATGAGTTCTTTCGACGGATTGGAAAACTTCCAAATCTTCAATAATTAACCTATTTTTTCTATGAAACGGATTAAACTGTGGGACAAGGAGTTTGAGATTTCATTGCCATTTGAAGATATTCAGAAGGCCATCAAGAAGATGGCAGCTCAGATGAACTCGGACCTTCAGGGGAAAAGCGCCCTTTTTGTCTGCATCCTCAATGGTTCGTTCATGTTTGCAGGTGATTTGATGAAAGAGCTTGAACTGAATGATGCAGAAATTTCATTTCTGAAACTGGCATCCTACTCCGGAACCAGTTCAACAGGCGAGATCAGGGAACTTATCGGGTTGAATGAGGAGATCAAGGCCGGACAGTGGTCGTGCTGGAAGATATTGTCGATTCGGGTCATACCATCGCAGATGTCATCTCACAGATTTCCAAAAAAGGTGCCAGGGAGGTTAAAATAGCTACACTGCTTTTCAAACCGGATGCCCTGCAGATGAAAATTGAGCTGGATTATGTCGGTGTAGTCATTCCCAACGATTTCATTGTGGGCTATGGACTGGATTACGACCGTAGGGGGCGCAATTTAAAAGACATTTATACGTTAGTTAAATAATATTACATGCTTAATTTGGTTTTATTTGGGCCACCTGGTGCCGGAAAAGGAACGCAGGCTACTTATCTGGCCAAGGCCTACCAACTGATTCACCTCTCCACGGGAGAGATACTCCGGGAGCAGATTGCCGCCGGTACGGATATTGGACTATTGGTTAAAGATACCATTCAGCGGGGGGAGTTGGTTCCCGACGCCACTGTCATTGACCTGATTCGGGATAAAATCGACAAAAACCCGGAAGCGAAGGGGTTTCTTTTTGACGGGTTTCCACGTACAGTTCCACAGGCTGAAGCACTGGATGTTTTGCTGGTTCACTATGGTCGAAGTGTGAGTGCCATGCTATCGCTGGAAGTTGAAAAAAAGGAGTTGATGGCCCGTCTGATGAGCAGGGGTACCACCTCCGGAAGAATCGATGATGCGGATCTTGCTGTTATTGAAAACAGAATCCAGGTTTACAATGACAAGACCGCTCCGCTGATCCAATATTACAGTAAAGCAGGTAAGTACGAGGCCATCAACGGCATTGGAACCGTTCAGGAGATTACAGACCGCTTAAAGTTTTACATAGATAAACTTCCCTTAAATAAAAAGAGCCGCTAAGCGGCTCTTTTGTTTCTTACTTGGGAATATCAGGAAGATTTTCGGTCACGATGGTCAGTTCCCGGTACCACGCTTCTCCATATTTTCGGATCAGAGGTTCTTTCAGATATTTCCAGAGTGGCAGGTCGTTTGATTTTCCGCAAGTTCTGCCTGGTTTGCATATCTTCAGCTTTTCATAGTTGACCCCGTCAAACCTTTTGTATTCCGTGATTCTGATCGGGAAGAGATGGCACGAGACTGGTTTTCGGAAACCTGTTTTTTTCTCAAAAAAAGCTCTTTCTATGGCACAAAGTGTGATCCCTTCTGCATCCACGAAAGTGTAAACACATTCGTTTCTACCCACAATCGGGGTAACCAGATCTCCGTCCTGATCAATCAGCGAAAAACCCTGTTTGGCGATCTCCTGCAGATTGACTTCCGGGAGATACTCCATGAAGGCAGGAAACAACCTTTCGATGATGCCTGCCTCTTCCGTTGTCAGCGGAGCACCGCTGTCACCTTCTATGCAGCAAGCTCCTTTGCACTGGTGCAGGTCGCAGCAAAATTTCGACTCCAGCACATCCATGCTGACAATGGTTTTCCCGATCTCGATCATATCAGAACTTTCCCAGTCATCTCAGGAGGAACTTCCAGACCCATGATGGTCAGAATGGTAGGAGCCACATCGGCAAGTATTCCATTTTGGATGACAGCTTCCTTGTTATCAGTCACCCAGATACATGGAACCGGATTGAGAGAGTGAGCGGTATTGGCACTTCCATCCTCATTGACAGCAAAATCAGCATTTCCGTGGTCTGCAATCACAAGCACATCGTATCCGTTGTTTCTGGCAGCCTCAACTACCTCTTTCACGCATTGGTCGACCGCCTTGACTGCAGCCTGGATGGCAGAGTAAACACCCGTGTGTCCGACCATGTCGCCATTGGCAAAATTCAGACAGACGAAATCTGCACTCTTTTGGTTCAACGCTTCCACAATGGCGTCCTTCACGATGGGAGCAGACATTTCCGGCTGCAGATCATAGGTGGCCACCTTGGGTGACGGAACCAGAATTCTTCGTTCCCCGTCGAATTCACTCTCCCTTCCTCCAGAGAAGAAAAAGGTAACATGGGCATATTTCTCCGTCTCGGCAATTCTGATCTGTTTCAATCCGGCTTTTGAAACAACCTCTCCAAGGGTATTGTATACGTTGTCCTTGTCAAAAATTACCTCAATATTTTTGAAGGAGGATTTGTAATTGGTCATCGTGTACCACTGCAGCGGCATGGTATACATCTCTTGTTCAGGGTGATTCTCCTGGGTAAAGGCGATGGTCATCTCACGCAAACGGTCTGTACGGTAGTTGAAACAGATCACGACGTCGCCTTCCTGAATGGTGGCAAGTGGCTGATCGTTCTCATTCGTCATCACGATCGGCTGGATGAACTCATCTGTCACTCCTGCATCGTAAGATTCCTGGATGGTGGCGAGCAGGTCTCTGCTTTTTTGGCCTACCGATTTGGTCAACATGTCATAGGCCAGTTTGACCCGGTTCCAGTTGTTGTCGCGGTCCATTCCAAAGTAACGACCCACCAGTGTGGCAAATTTTGCCTTGGTGGCAGCCAGTTGCTTCAGATCTTCTTCTACAAAACCGTAACCCGAACGAGGATCCGTGTCGCGGCCGTCAGTCAGTCCGTGTACAAAAATTCTATCCAACCCCATGTCGGTGGCAATCTGCGCAAGGGCCACCATGTGGAGACTCAGGGCATGAACACCGCCGGGGCCTATCAAGCCAATCAGATGGACAGGTTTATTATTTTCCTTGGCATAGGTGAATGCCTTTATGATTTGCTTGTTGTCCTTTAATTTATTCTCCCGGATTGCCTTGTTGATTTTGACAAGATCCTGGTACAAGACCCGGCCTGCGCCAATGTTCAGGTGACCGACTTCAGAGTTACCCATTTGTCCGTCGGGAAGGCCCACATCTTCTCCGGAAGTCAGCAGCTGACTGTGCGGATAGGTGTTCCACAGATGATCGATGAAGGCTGGATGGGTAGAATAGATTACATCAGATTTGCTTTTGTCGCCGATTCCCCAGCCATCGAGGATCATTAAAAGTGTACGTTTTACTTCGCTCATAATACTATTTACAATTTTCTTTTTACCATTTTTTCAAAATTCCACCGTGAGGTCTTTGTTTCCTTCATTGCAGTAGTCAGTCAATCAGAATCGTATACAATTGTCATTTTCGAGTTGTCAATTGTCAACTGATCCTTCCGTCCAAACCGCGTGCAAAAATACCTTTTTCGGGCAACAATAAAAAATGGCCCGTAGGCCACTTTTAATTGTTTGAACTAAACCGTATAGGTCGAAGAAGCTGTATCTCCTCCCCTGCCGGTCCAGTTGGTGTGGAAGAATTCTCCACGTGGCTTGTCCAGTCTTTCATACGTATGTGCGCCAAAATAGTCACGTTGTGCCTGCAATAAATTTGCAGGAAGTCTTTCACTGCGGAAACCGTCAAAATAGGTAAGTGCCGTAGCAAGGCAGGGAATTGGAACGCCATTCGTAAAGGAGGCAGCGACCACGCGTCTCCATCCGGCTTGTGCCTTTTCGATTGTATCCGTGAAGAAGGCATCCAGCAACAAATGTTCGAGTCCGGGATTTTTATCGAAGGCTTCCTTGATTTTACCTAAAAATACGGAGCGGATGATGCAACCACCGCGCCACATCAATGCGATGCCGCCGTTGTTCAGGTTCCATTTGTACTCCTTGGCTGCTTCACCCATCAAGTCGTAACCCTGGGCATAGGAGATGATTTTTGCGCCGAACAGGGCATCTTTCAGATCACTCAGGAATTGAGCACGATCGCCTGTGAATTTCTTCTCAGGACCGTGCAGAACTTTGGAAGCCTTCACTCTCAAATCTTTCTGTGCAGAGAGACATCTTGCGAAAACCGATTCGCCGATGAGGGTAAGTGGGATTCCAAGATCGAGTGCGGCCACGCCCGTCCATTTGCCGGTTCCCTTTTGGCCGGCAGTATCGAGAATTTTCTCGACCAGCGGGTCACCGTTTTCGTCCTTGAAACCGAGGATGTCGCGGGTAATTTCGATGAGGTAACTGTCCAGGTCACCCTTGTTCCATTCCACGAAGGTATCGTGCATCTCGTCGGCTGTCATGCCAAGCAGCTCTTTCATGATTTGATAGGCTTCGCAGATGATCTGCATGTCGCCATATTCGATGCCGTTGTGCACCATCTTGACAAAATGACCGGCTCCGTTTTCACCTACCCAGTCGCAGCAGGGTTCGCCTTCAACCTTTGCGGCAACTGCCTGAAAGATGGTCTTGACAGCCAGCCAGGCAGCAGGCGATCCGCCCGGCATCATGGAGGGGCCTAAAAGTGCACCCTCTTCGCCACCTGAAACACCGGTTCCGATAAAAAGCAATCCTTTGCTTTCAACATATTTGGTCCGGCGGATGGTATCGGGGAAATGGGAATTTCCACCATCGATGATGATGTCGCCTGCCTCGAGGTGTGGAATAATTTGTTCGATAAAATCATCCACGGGAGCACCTGCTTTTACAAGCATCATTACTTTGCGCGGACGCTCCAGGTTCTGGCACATCTCGGCAATGCTGTGGCAGCCGATGAATTTTTTACCGGCACCGCGGCCTGCGATAAATTTGTCGACTTTATCGACCGATCTGTTGTATACAGCGACGGTAAAGCCTTTGCTTTCCATGTTTAAAACGAGGTTTTCCCCCATGACGGCCAATCCGATCAGCCCAATGTCTGCTTTCTTCATTTTCTGGTTTTTTAATTATTTTGTATCTGATTATCTTGTTATGTTGTTTTCATATCTGGAAACCTAGTCTTCTCAGCTTGTCAATGACCTTGGGATTGCTGAATTTACCGGCAACTGCATAGGCCGGGAATTCTCGTCTGACGGGGTAATCCCCCCTTTGTTTTTCGAAGGTAGAGATACTCTCCCTCAGCCTGAAATCGTCCTCCCTGATGTCGTAGGTTGCCAGAATGGCCTCTGAAAGAATCTGCTGCGTGGATTTGTTGGTGCCATCAATCAGTATTTCAGGATTAGCAGGTCTTTCGACTCCTGAAGCTTTCCAGTTTTTGGATGGCAATCCGAAGTGACGGCTGACCGCCTGCACACTCATTTCCGTTCCCTTGGCCTTTCCGTCGCGTGAGTAGCCGGCGATGTGAGGTGTCGCCAAATCAAGCAGGGCAAGCAGTTCGAGGTCAATATCCGGTTCATTTTCCCAGCAATCGACGATTGCTCCGGACAGTTTACCAGACTGTATGGCCTCTTTCAGGGCATCCGTTTTGACTACCTCGCCCCTGCAACTGTTGATGAAGAGAGGCTTTTTTAGCATACCGGCGAAAAGTTGCTCATCGGCAAGGTGAAGCGTGGCATCTTCACCCTCCATATTCAACGGAACGTGCAGGGTGATCACATCCGATTCCGCAATAATCGTGTCCAGACCAACAAATCCCTTCGAACCCTCTTCACGCGCTCTGGGTGGATCGTTGAGCAGCACCTTCATGCCAAAAATCTCGGCAATTTTTGCCACTTTCGATCCGACATTACCAACACCAACCACACCTATGGTCTTGCCGGACAGGTTCCAGTTCAGTTTTGCCGCCATCACCATCAGCACGGAAGCGATGTATTGCTCCACAGACTTGGCATTGCAACCGGGTGCATTGACCCACTTGATGCCTGCCTTGTTGCAATAATCGGTGTCGATGTGATCGTAGCCGATGGTTGCCGTGGCAATGATTTTAACGGTTGATTCCGACAACAAGGCCTCGTTGCAATTGGTCCTCGTGCGGGTAATGATCGCATCGGCATCCTTTACAACTTCAGCTGTTGTCTTGGATCCTGGCAGGTAGATTACCTCGGCATAGGGCTCCAATGCACCCTGAATGTAGGGGATTTTGTCGTCGATGATGATTTTCATTCCAGTTTTATACGATATTTATCAAACAGTTATACTTCTTGCAACGAGAAATGAGACATGAGAGGCTGAAAAGGTATGCTTTGGCGGATCAATAGCTCATCATTCAATTTCTGCTCAATATTTGAAGCGTTCACGATAGGCCCATAAACCGAGTGCAGGATTGGAGATGTAAAAGATCTCCTCCCCATCGGGCATCTGGTTGAAACCATCCTTTAGCTTCGTATGGTCGTATTTTTCCTCTACTTTCTCCAGATCGTCATACTTGAAGCCAACACTCTCAATCTCCTGTTGTGTGAGGTTCTTTGCCTCCTTGCCCGGACAGTAGGTGATGTTGAAGCGACCTTCCGAGGAGCCGTGAATCAGGTGGGCGGCGGCACTCAGATTGTTGCGCAGCTCTTCGTGTTCATCGCATGCTTTCAGGGTTGCCGGCGTGCCAAAATAACCATACTTCCGGATCAGGCGGTCAATCTCCTTGTCCTCACCGAATTCAACCAGTGCAGGTGCCAGAATGATCAGGTCACCCCCATCGGCAAGCGCCATCCGGGTACGGTAAATCGATTTGTTGCCCAGCCAGGTACTCTTGAATTCGGTCGGATCCAGGTAGACCACCACTTTTTTCAGGGGCTTTTCGAGCATTTCGAAGTTGATCAGCAAGGATAGTTTTGCGGCAAGGTCAAAAACTTCTGCATCATCGCCGATGAAGAGTCCGCGCGTCTTTATTTTTCCATCTGACTTGTCCAAACCCACGACGGTCTGAACGTAGATGATAGGCAAGTGCTGTGTGAAATTTTCGGAGGCATAGTTGAAGACCCTGCGTACAGGGGTGTCGGCGTGACCCATCATCCGTTCCATGCCATAGGCCGCACCAATGAAGTGGCTCTTGTTGATTCCTTCCACACCGCCGGTTCCCACAAAAATATTCTTGTTGTAGTTGGCCATGCCCACTACTTCGTGGGGGACCACCTGTCCGATGGAGAGAATCAGGTCAAAATTCCCCTCCAGCAGCAGCTTGTTCACCTGCGCCGGCCACGGGAAACTAACGGCGCCCCTGGAAATCTCCTGCACAAAAGAGGCCGGAACTTCGCCAACAGTGACCACGTCGTTCCGCCAATCGTGTTCCCGAATCAGGGAAGCAGGCATCGAACCGAACATGTGACCGATCTGGTGGGCTGTCATCGGTGTATGCGTTCCCAAAGCGGGCAGCACATCCGTCAGCGACTCTCCATAGTATTGCCAGGTCATCTCCGTCAATTCACCGGCGCGACTGGGAAGTCTGGTATAATCCGGCGGAATGGCCAGCACTTTTGAACGTTTGCCCAATTTTTCGAATGCCTCGAAGAGTCCCTCTTTCAAGTCCTCTGCAGTTAATTCAATGTCGATAGAACCTTTTGCGTAATAGATCATTTCAAAAATTTACGATTTATTTATTTACCATTGACTATTTCGATGCCAACATCTTGAAGAACGCTAATCGTAAATAGTCAAGGTTCAAATAGTCAATTATCGTTTCACCCTGGCATTGCCTTTCCAGATGCTCCAGACCATATCCTCATCGGCAGGCTGGGCATAATCGGTCAGGAAAGTGGTGGCCAAAGCGCCGGAAGCCCAGCCAAACTGGATCCATTTTGCAGGTTCCCAGCCTTTCAGTATTCCGTACAGCAGACCGCCTACAAAACCGTCACCCCCGCCAATGCGGTCGAGGATGGTGATCTTGCGGGGTTCAACCACGTGCCATTCGGTGCCTTCGAGTACAATGGCACCCCAGAGGTGTTCATTGACGCTCACGACCTGACGAAGGGTGGTGGCAAAGACGGAGGCATTGGGAAATTTTGCTTTTACCCTGTAAATCATCTCTTTGAATCCATCGATTTCGGAGCTGATCTGCTTGCCGCCAGCCTCTGGACCTTCAATTCCCAGACAGAGCTGGAAGTCTTCCTCGTTGCCAATCAGGATATCGGATACAGAGGCGATTTCTTCGAAAATGGCACTCAATTCCGCTTCCCTTCCTTTCCAGAAGGAGGCCCTGTAATTCAGGTCAAAGGCAATTCTGGTTCCGTGTTTCTTGGCCATACGTGCCAGTTCTAGACAGAATTTGCTGGTTTCGGGTGACAATGCACCGATTAAGCCTGAAAGATGTACAATCTGCACTCCCTCCTGAACAAATATCCTGTCAAGGTCAAAATCTTTCACATTCAGGGTACGACCTACCTCACCGGCGCGATCGTTCTGCACCCGTGGTCCGCGGGTACCGTAGCCGCTGTCGGCAATGTTGAACTGGTGTCTGTAGCCCCAGGGATTTCCCTGCTCTACCTCTACACCTTCGTAAGTCATATTTCTGCTCAGCAGATTGCTTTTGATCATTTTCGCAATCGGACTGTCCTTGACAAAAGTGGTAAGTACCTTAACAGGAAGTCCGAGATAGGAGGAGATACTTGCTACATTGGTTTCGGCACTGGAAACTTCCATCTGGAAAAGCGAACTGCTGTGCACAGGTTGACCGTTGAGCGGAGTGATACGAACTCCCATGCTGGTTGGAACCAGCAAAGAGGTTTTGCAATTTTGTTTTAATGTGAGACTCATATAAAATGGTTTGATTTGTTTGAAGAGTTTGAAATGCTTGGAGCGTATGAATGCAGGAGGGCCTGAGGGGATGAATTGTCAAACTGAAACGTTTCAACCCTTTAAACTCGCTGAACAGTTTGCTTATACGCCGCTGAAGGCATTGAAACCACCGTCCACAGGAATAACAATTCCGGTAACGAAGGAGGAGATATCCGACAAAAGATAGAGTGTTCCACCCTGCAGGTCATCCGGATCGCCGAATTTGCCCATGGGTGTATTGGTGACGATCTTGTTGCCGCGCGGTGCATATCCGCCTGTCTTTTCATCCAAAACCAGGAAGCGGTTCTGGCTGGTGATGAAGAATCCGGGAGCAATGGCGTTGACACGGATACCCATTTTGGCCAGATGGACGGCCAGCCATTCGGTGAAATTGTTTACAGAGGCTTTGGCAGCTGAATAGGCCGGAATCTTGGTAAGGGGGTGATAGGAATTCATCGAGGAGATGTTCAGTACAGAACCCTTCCTTTTCAGAAGCATGTCACGGGTAAATACCATGGTCGGTAGAATGGTCCCCTTGAAATTCAATGCAAAGACCTTATCAAATCCCTCCATCTGAAGTCCATAAAAAGTCTTCTCGAGGTTATCCATGTCGGCCTCTTCCATCTGTTCCACCTGGGTAGTGGCTTGTGGGGAGTTGCCGCCGGCACCGTTGATCAGCAGCTCGATCGGACCCAATTTTTCGTTGATGATTAATTTGGCAGCTTCGAGCGATTCCTTGTCGAGTACATTCGCTTTTACACCGATGCAGGTTGCATCGAACTCCTTGCAAATGTCCCCAGCGACCTGCTGGGCCAGTTCTTCGTTGATGTCTACGATGGCCACTTTGGTTCCTACAGAAACCAGTGCCTTTACCAGCGAAATTCCTATTACGCCCGCACCACCTGTGATGACACATACTTTCCCGTTCAGGTCATCGAAAGAAATTTTCTTCATTTTTTTCTATTTAAATTGTAATAATTGAATTAATANGTATTGTAAAAATTGATGTTTTCACTGGTAATCAAATCGATGGAGGTAAAATTTTCCTTCTTGATTTTCTCTTTCTTGACAAGATGGTCAAAAAGCAGGTGGATGGCCTGAAATGCTTGCATTTCGGGTTTTTGGCATATCAGGAAATCGATTTTCCCCTCCTTCAGCAAAGCAATGTTGATCGGAATGAGGTCGTATCCGATGATCTTGGGAGTCACACACAAATTTTTAAAACAGAGGGCGGCCTGGTTTACTTTGGAATTGGTCACAAAAACGGCACCCACTTCGCAGGGATCGAGCCCCAGTTCAGCCAAATGTTTCACAATTTCTTCTTCGCCGTTACCTGAAACCTCCATTTTAACTATCCGGTGCCTGTTTGATTCCTTTTTCCCGAAATAGTGCAAAAATCCCTTTTCCCTTAACTGCAGGTGGTTGGCATTGTCGAGCTCTTTGGCGATATGAACAAGCAGAATGAGACCATCGTTGTTCACTCCCCAGTCTATCAGCTTGGCAGCCAGATAACCGCTGTCGTAAGAACTTTGTGCCACAAATCCGATCGGGTGCGTGTCTGGCAGGATGGAGTCAATAAAAATATAGGGAATCTTCCGTTCATCCAGTTGCTGCGTGAAATGAATCGCCTCCCTTTTTGCACAGGGCGCCAGCATCACAGCATCCGGCTCGGATAAGAGCAATTTTTCTGCTTCGGCAGAGAAGGTGGAGGAGTCTTCCATCTCAAAATAAAACTGTTTGATTCTGACACCATACTCCCGAAGCTGGTTCTTGGCCCTGTCAACGCCGTGCTGGGGTTTCGACCAATAGGTATCCTGGTTGGCGGCCTTGGGCATGAAGGTGGCAAAAACAATGTTTTTTTTGGAGGCCAGACTGCTTGCCAGCAAGTTTGGACGATAATCCAATTCATCTATGATTTGCTGAATCTTCTTGCGCGTTGCAATCGAAACTTCGCCCCTGTCGTGCAGCACACGATCCACGGTTCCAATCGATACTCCTGCCCGAATGGCGATGTCTTTGATTCTAGTATTTTTTACCACTTTGATAAATAAAATTGAGCAAATTTAATGATTATTTTAATTCGTGTACGAACACGGAAAAAAATATTTTCATTTTTTTTGACGAAAATACCATTTTAATTGTCCTAGGTTCAAAAAAATATTTTACTTTCGTGAACGAACACGGAAAAAATTTCTGTCTGGATAAAGCGGCCAAAAACCGACGAAAAGAACAGGAACATTGTACCCATTTGATCATTCATCCGCGAAGGCGGTTTCAACAATAAACAAATTTTTTACACATGAAGAAGATTGGTAAATTTAGCTTTGGTATTGGTGACAGGTTCGTCCACCAGGGAAATGCCCAGTTGAGGGCGCTGATGAAGGCCCGTCAGGGTGGCATTGAAGTTACGCCGGTTTGGAACAAATCCAACCGGGAACACCTGTATGTCCATTCGAATCCTGCAGACACCAGGGTTGAAGCAGACCAGGCCGTGAAGGCTTTGGGTTACAAGGGCGATTATTGCGTGGATGCGGATCACATCAACCTGAGCAACGTGGCAGGTTTTGTCGCCTCCTCCGATTTTTTCACCATAGATGTTGCCTCCAAAATCGGGATTCCGGCTACATCGGAAGAAATTGCGGCCTTTGTCTCCTCCTGCAAGAGTTATACAGGACAATTGAACATTCCCAACATCGCCCATCCTTTTCTGGTTGATGCAGGCTTGCTGAAAACCGTTGCAGACAAATTCCTGACTGCGATCACGGAGGCAGGAAAAATCTATCGTTTCATTGCAGAAAACAAAGGGTCTGATGATTTTGTAACGGAGATCTCCATGGACGAGGTGGAATCACCACAGTCGCCCGTTGAGTTGTTCTTCATCCTGAAGATGATTGCCAACGAGAAAATCCCTGCACAGACCATTGCCCCAAAATTCACGGGACGGTTCAACAAGGGAGTCGATTATGTCGGAGACGTCACCAAATTTGCCCAGGAATTCGAAGAAGATATTCTGGTCATTGATTATGCAGTAAAGGAGTTCAAGTTGATGGACAACCTCAAACTGAGCGTTCACTCTGGTTCGGACAAATTCTCCATCTATCCTGAAATACAGCGGATCATCACGAAATATGACAAGGGAATTCACGTAAAGACGGCCGGTACAACCTGGCTGGAAGAGGTGATTGGACTGGCAGTATCGGGTGGTGAGGCACTCAAGGCAGCCAAATCGATATACACCCAGGCCCTGGCACGCCAGGAAGAGCTTTGTGCCCCTTATGCAGATGTCATTGACATCAGGGCGGATCAGCTTCCCTCTGCGGAAGAGGTGGCCGGCTGGAGCAGCGATAAATTTGCCAATACACTCAGACACATTCCGGGTCATCCCGATTACAACCCAAATTTGAGACAACTGATCCACGTTGGCTATAAAATTGCCGCAGAGATGGGTACTTACTACACCGATCTGTTGAAGGCAAATAAAGATGTCATCGGACTGTGTGTAGAAGAGAACTTGTACGACAGGCACCTGAAACGTCTCTTCCTATTGTAGTGACTGAAGTGACTGGCGTGAACTAAAGTGACCAAATTACTTTAGCTCACCGGTCCCCCATTTTTCATTTTCCATTTTTCATTCATCATTTTACATTCATCATTCATATGAAATCTTTTATGGACGAAGATTTTCTCCTGCACTCCGAGACTGCGAGAGAATTGTATCACGATTACGCAGCCCCAATGCCCATTTTCGATTACCACTGTCACATCTCTCCAAAAGAGATTGCTGAGGACAAACGATTTGAAAACATGACGCAGATTTGGCTCAACGGGGATCATTACAAGTGGAGAGCCATGCGTACGAATGGCGTCAATGAAAGGTATTGCACCGGTGATGCCTCTGATTGGGAAAAATTTGAGAAATGGGCAGAAACTGTGCCCTACACCTTGCGAAATCCGCTTTACCACTGGACACATCTCGAACTGCGGAGTCCATTCGGGATCAAAACGGTATTGAATGAGAAGAGCGCCTTCAACATCTGGAAACACTGCAACGAACAGTTGAATTCGGCCGGATTTTCCTGTCGCGGAATCATTCAGAAGGCCAATGTTCACACCATCTGTACCACGGATGATCCTGTCGACTCGCTGGAATACCACCGCAGCATCAAAGCCAGCGGCTTTCAGGTTCAGGTACTGCCTGCCTGGAGACCCGACAATGCCATGATGGTAGAAGATCCGGCCACCTTCAACGGTTATGTGGGAAAACTGGAAGCAGCGGCCAACCGCAGCATCTCCAATTTTACTGAATTCCTTGCCGTTATAGATTTGCGTCACAGTTTCTTTCACGACAACGGATGCAGACTCTCCGACCACGGTCTGGATACCATCTATGCCGCCGATTATACGGAGCAGCAGATCAATGCCATCTTTGCCAAAATACGCTCGGGAAATCAGCTGACACCGGAAGAGATCAACCAGTTCAAATCGGTGATGTTGTATGAATTCGGTGTGATGGACCACAAACGCGGCTGGACCCAGCAATACCACCTCGGTGCACTCCGCAACAACAACAGCAGACTCTTCAACCTTCTCGGCCCCGACAAGGGGTTCGACTCGATCGGAGATCTCGAGATCGCCAGACCGCTTTCGAAACTGCTGAACAAACTGGACAGCGAAGATAAACTAACGAAGACCATTCTCTACAACCTCAATTCACGCGACAACGACATGATGGCCACCATGATCGGCAACTTCCAGGATGGCACCATCCCGGGCAAACTGCAATATGGTTCGGGCTGGTGGTTCCTCGATCAGAAAGACGGCATGGAAAACCAGATGAAATCGCTCAGCAATCTCGGACTTTTGAGCCGTTTTGTAGGCATGCTGACCGACTCCAGAAGCTTCCTCTCCTACCCGCGTCACGAGTATTTCAGGAGAATTCTCTGCAATTTGCTCGGCAACGATGTTGAAAAGGGCGAAATCCCATCAGACATTGACCTTCTTGGCAAAATGGTGCAGGACATCTCCTTCAACAATGCGGAAAATTATTTTGGATTTGGAAAATAAAAACAACCACAAACTAAATACTGAATGAGCGAAAAAAATGAGGTAATCAAAAAAGTGGGCAAATATCGCTGGGTGATTGCGGCCCTGTTGCTCTTTGCCACCACCATCAATTACATGGACCGGCAGGTAATCAGTTACCTGAAAGAGTTCTTCTGCTCTCCTGTCACATCGGGAGGTTTCGGATGGACCAACAGCGATTTTGCCTTTGTTACCGCCTTCTTTACAGGCTTCTATGCCGGCATGACCATCATCGCCGGCTGGCTGATTGACAAAATCGGAACCAAGGTTGGATTGGCACTGTCCCTGATCATCTGGTCCGTTTTTGGCATCCTGAATGCCCTTGCGGGAAGTGTGATCGCCGTTCACGTGGCAATTCGCAGCTTGTTTGGAGTGGGTGAAGCTGGAAACTTTCCTGCATCCATCAAAACAGTTGCCGAATGGTTCCCCAAAAGGGAGCGGGCACTGGCGACCGGTATTTTCAACAGCGGTTCCAACCTTGGTGCGATGATTGCGGCTCTTTTCGTCCCCTGGTGCATGGTCATCTTTGGGGATCAACTGGGATGGAAAATGGCTTTTGTCATAACGGGCAGCCTCGGTTTTCTCTGGTTAATTTTCTGGTTTTGGTTGTACGAACCACCATCCAAACAAAAACGACTTTCAAAGGAGGAGTACGATTACATTCACATCGATGAAGAGGTAAATGTTGTTGGGACGAAAGAGGAAGAAGAAGAAAAGGCCAAGGTTCCGTGGTTGAAACTTTTATCTTATCGCCAGACCTGGGCAGTTTTCTTCGGCAAATTTATGACCGACGGTATCTGGTGGTTCTACCTCTTCTGGTTGCCCGATTACCTGCACAAACAGTTCGGAATGACCAAGGCAGAAGTGATGTGGCCTACCTTTATCGTCTATGGCGTCGCCATTTTCGGAAGCGTTTTTGGCGGAAGCATCTCACTGCTGCTGATGAAAAAAGGGATGCCTGTGTACAAGGCAAGAATGACCACCATGTTGCTGATCGCCCTGTTTCCATTAACAGTTTTGTCAACCCAATATTTTGGCGATGTAGCACATTTTGGAACCTATGCTTCTACGCTGGCCGTGGCAGTCATCTGCATCGGAGCAGCTGCCCATCAGGCCTGGTCGGCCAACATGTTTACCACCGTTTCAGACATGTTCCCGAAAAAAGCCATCGGTTCCGTAACCGGGATTGGTGCCATGGCGGGAGGAATTGGTGGTGTACTGGTGCAACTCCTGGTTGGACATTTGACTGACCTCTACGTTGCAACACCCAAAGTAGCCTACGGCATCATGTTCATGGTTTGCTCCTTCACCTACATCACTACCTGGTGTATCATGAAGCTGCTGGTGCCCAGCCACAAGCCTATTACTGATTTGTAAAATAAATAGGACGGAAGGAAATTTTACGTTTTGACTAGTCCTGAAAAATCGATACAGGTTTTACAGGACTAGTCAATACGCATCCGGATTATTTTTTTAAGACCCTGCCGGGATAACTCTTCAGGGCTACTTCCAAACATTCCACCGCTTCCTTGAGATCCTCTACATTCAAAACATAGGCAACCCGCACCTGGTTGTTTCCAATGCCGGGCGTCGAATAAAATCCGGAGGCAGGGGCCATCATCACAGTAGCTCCCTTGTATTCAAACTCTTCCAGCATCCACTGACAGAACCGGTCGCTGTCGTCGATGGGCAACTCCACCATCGAATAAAAGGCACCCATCGGCATGGGGGAAAAGACACCCTCGATCTTGTTGAGTGCATTGATAAAATAATCTCTCCGCTGCAGGTACTCCTTGTAAACATCCTCCATGTATTCGGATGGGGAATCCACAGCAGATTCTGCCACAACCTGACCCAACATCGGAGGACAAAGCCTTGCCATGGCCAGTTTCGCGATCGTCTGAATGACAGTCTTGTTTTTAGAGACCAGGGAACCGATCCGTATTCCGCAGGCGCTGAAACGCTTCGATACGGAATCTACCATGACCACGTTTTCACGGATACGGTTCAACTCCAATACCGAATAATGAGATTTTCCATCGTACACAAACTCACTGTAAACTTCGTCTGCAATCAAAAACAGGTCGTACCTCAGAACCAACTCCTGAAGTTGAAGCAACTCCTCCCGGGAATATACATAACCGGTCGGATTATTGGGATTGCAGATAAAAATTCCCTTTGTTTTAGGACCTATCACCTTTTCAAATTCAGCGATGGAAGGCAACTGAAATCCGTTCTCAATGGTGGAGGTTATCGGCTTAATGACAACATCATTGGCAATGGCAAACGACTGATAATTGGCGTAAAACGGCTCCGGAATGATCACCTCCTCACCCGGATTGAAACACACCATGAACGCAAAGGAGATCGCCTCCGATCCCCCTGTCGTGATCAGTATCTGGGATGCGTCTACCTCCAGGTTCCTGTCGCGGTAATATTGGGCAAGCTTTTTCCGGTAGGTATCGTTTCCGAAAGAGTGTCCGTATGGGATCAGGTCGAAGTTAAAATTCCGGATCCGCTCGATGGCATGCTGGGGTGTTTTGATGTCCGGCTGACCAATGTTCAGATGGTACACTTTACGGCCAAGCGCTTTCGCTTTTTCGGCATAGGGCACCAATTTTCTGATGGCCGATTCGGGTAACTCCACTCCTCTGTTAGATATTGCAGGCATTCCGTATTGTTCAAGTTTGTCAGGGCCAAAGATACAACTATAATTTTTTTTTATTTCTACTCATATGCTTTCTTTTTGTTAAGAAATCGTTGGTAATTTTTGAAAATGGATAGTAAACATCGACGCTTTACAACCAACTGTAAATCTACCGATTGTTCTAAATATATGGGATTTAGTCATAATTAGATGGCTGTATGTTTGCTTAATTTTGTAACAATTAAAATTTGAACCCATGATAATCGGATTACCAAAAGAAATTAAAAATAATGAAAACCGGGTGGCACTGACTCCTGCCGGAGTTGCCGAACTGGTTAAGAGAGGAAATGTAGTCTATGTACAGGCTACAGCCGGAAATGGCAGCGGTTTCGCCGACGATGAATATGTCGCTGCAGGAGCTGCCATACTGCCTGCCATCGAAGAGGTCTATGCCATTGCCGAAATGATTGTGAAGGTGAAAGAACCCATTGAATCGGAATACCCGCTCATCAAGGCCGGTCAACTGGTTTACACCTATTTCCATTTTGCCTCTTCGGAAGTACTTACCCACGCGATGCTGAGCCGCAAAGCCGTCTGCCTGGCCTATGAAACAGTGGAACTCGACGACCGCTCCCTGCCATTGCTGATCCCTATGTCGGAAGTTGCCGGAAGGATGTCCATCCACGAAGGTGCCAAATACCTCGAGAAAACATTCGGAGGTCGCGGTATGTTGCTGGGCGGTGTGCCCGGAGTTCTCCCTGCCAAGGTCTTGATTCTGGGCGGAGGGATCGTCGGAACGGAAGCGGCCAAGATGGCTGCCGGACTGGGTGCGGACGTCACCATCATGGACATCAGTCTGAAACGCCTGCGCTACCTCGATGACATCATGCCTGCCAATGTGAAGACCCAAATGTCGAACGACTACAACATCCGTTCACAAGTCCGCGTGAGTGACCTGATCATCGGAGCCGTACTCATCCCGGGTACAAAGGCGCCCTTCCTGGTTACGAAAGATATGCTGAAGACCATGAACCCCGGAACCGTGATGGTAGACGTAGCCGTCGACCAGGGTGGTTGCATTGAAACAACGGTGCCCTCCACACACGACCATCCGACCTATGTCATCGACGATGTCATTCACTATACGGTGGCCAATATGCCGGGAGCCGTTCCAAGAACCTCCACCATTGCCCTCACCAACGCAACGCTTCCCTATGCCATCAGCCTTGCTGCAAACGGCTGGAAAAAAGCCTGCACAGATGATAAGGCCTTGCGCAAAGGTCTCAATGTCGTCAACGGAAAGATTGTTTACAAGGGAGTCGCCGATGCATGGGGATTGCCTTACTTCCAGGTAGAAGAGGTGCTTCAGTAAGAAGCCTGGTTCCGGTCATGCAAACAAATTGGGGTATTGCTGAGTTTTTATAATTCTTCAATACCCCAATTTTAATGACAATAAATTAATTGCTACTAGCAATTAATTTGCCTGCTTTACTGAAAACCAGCCAGCCGCTCTTCCAGGATCTTTATCTTCTCCTCTGCGTCGGCCTGTTTTTTACGCTCTATTTCCACTACCTTGGCTGGAGCGCTCGCCACGAATTTTTCGTTGCCCAGTTTCCGGATGACGGCATCCAGGAATCCCCTGTTGTAAGTCAGCTCTTCATTGATTTTTGCAATTTCGGCTTCTGCATCCACATTCCCTTCGAAAGGGATATAAAATGCCGTAGCCTTTACCATAAAGGTTGCAGCACCCAGCACCTCTTCGTTACGGATCTCGGTCTTGGAAACATTGCCCAATTTGGATACAATGGCATTGTAAGCAGGAACATATCCCTTTTCTCCCGGGATGATGTACAATTCAATCTCCTCCCTCGCAGCAATATTTTTCTCCTTGCGCAGACTCCGAATACCCGAAACCAGCTCCTTGACCAGTTCGAATTTCTCGCAAAGTTCCGCATCACCGGCAACAGGCTTTGGCCAGCTCGTCATCATCAGCGATTCTCCGGCTTTCCTCTCTTCCATCAATTGCCAGATCTCTTCGCTGATAAACGGCATGAAAGGATGCAAAAGACGCAGCAACTCATCCAGCAAGGCATTTACCTCCCGGCAGGTTTTTGCATCGATGGGCTGCTGGTAGGCCGGCTTGATGATCTCCAGCAACCATCCTGAAAATTCATCCCGAATGGTGGCATAAATGGTAAGCAGGGCATCGTTCAGTCGGTATTTTTCAAAGTGATCATCCATCAGTAAGATGGCCTCATCCAGCTTGGCCCTGAACCATTGAATGCCCAGCCTCGAATGTTCCGGTTGCGGAATGGATTCGGCTATCTCCCAGCCGTTGATCAACCGGAAGGAGTTCCATACTTTGGTCATGAAACCCCGACCCTGTTCTGTCAGAGATTCATCGAACAGGATGTCATTACCGGCAGGTGAACACAACAGCATGCCGACCCTGACCCCATCTGCACCATATTTTTCAATCAGATCAAGCGGATCAGGTGAGTTGCCCAGTGATTTGGACATTTTCCTTCTCAGCTTGTCACGCACCATCCCGGTAAAGTAAACATTCTTAAAGGGAATCGTACCCTTGAATTCGTAACCTGCAATCACCATCCTGGCTACCCAGAAGAAGATAATGTCGGGTGCAGTTACCAGATCGCTGGTCGGATAGTAATAATCTACTTCGCTGTGATCCGAAGGATCCTCTTTTTCGAAAACTGAAATAGGCCAGAGCCACGAGGAGGCCCAGGTATCCAGCACATCTTCGTCCTGGCGAAGCGCCGACAACTCCAGTGTGACATTTCCGGTTTTGATTCTCGCTAGTTCCAATGCCTCATCCTCCGTTTCAGCCACGACAAAAGAACCATCTGCAAGATAATAAACAGGGATGCGGTGGCCCCACCAAAGTTGACGCGATATGCACCAGTCCTTGATGTTCTCCATCCAGTGACGGTAAAGATTTTTGAATTTGGGGGGATAAAACCGGATTTCATCACTTTCCACTGCTTCCAGGGCAGGTTTGGCCAACTCGCTCATTTTGATGAACCACTGTGCCGACAATTTTGGTTCGATCGGCACGTGGGTACGTTCCGAATAGCCGACCTTGTTGTTGTAATCCTCTATTTTGACAAGATTGCCCGCCGATTCAAGCATCGGAATGATCTGTTTCCGCGCTTCAAAACGATCCACACCTACCAGTAACTGGGCTTTTTCACTCAGAGTACCATCGTCGTTGAAGGTATCAATCACCTCAAGGTTGTGTCGGATGCCGATTTCATAGTCATTGGTATCGTGGGCGGGTGTAATTTTCAGGCATCCTGTTCCGAAATCCATCTCCACATAATCATCCATGATGATGGGGACGCACCTGTGAACAAGAGGAACCAGAACCCTTTTTCCCGCCAGATGACTGAATCGTTCATCGGCCGGATTCACACAAACTGCAGTATCGCCCAAAATCGTCTCCGGGCGGGTAGTAGCAACTGTAACGTATTGGTCTACTGTTCCTTCTATCAAGTAACGAACATAATACAATTTGGATTGCTCCTCCCGGAAGATGACCTCCTCATCGGACAAGGCAGTCTTGGCAGAGGGATCCCAGTTCACCATCCTGACGCCCCTGTAAACATAGCCCTTGTGGAACAAATCCACGAAAGTGCGGATAACGGCCCTCGTACGGACCTCATCCATGGTAAAAGCGGTGCGGTCCCAGTCGCAGGAAGCGCCAAGTTTTTTCAGCTGTTCAAGGATGATGCCGCCGTGCTTGTCTGTCCACTCCCAGGCATGTTTCAGAAATTGATCGCGGGTGAGACTCTCTTTCCGGATTCCCTCCTTCAGCAATTTGTCCACTACCTTTGCCTCGGTAGCGATCGAAGCATGGTCGGTACCCGGAACCCAACAGCTGTTTTTTCCAAGCATTCTGGCGCGACGCACAAGCACATCCTGAATGGTGTTGTTGAGCATATGGCCCATGTGAAGCACACCCGTCACGTTTGGCGGCGGAATCACGATGGTATAGGGCTCACGTTCGTCCGGCTCAGAATGGAAAAATTTGTTTTCCATCCAATAGCTGTACCATTTGTTTTCGATGGTGGTTGGGTCGTATTTGACCGGGGTTTCCTTGATCATTTTATAATTTTTATCAATAGTGCCTTAAGTGAACCAAAGTGACTTAAATGCCTATAGTACTCGTTCAGGCATCAGTGTCATCGGTTTTATTGCATGCTGCAAATTGCAGGGGGGAAGTCAAAATTCCTTTCTCCTCCAATCGCCTTGTCTCCCCCTCTTTTTGCAAATGGAGCGCAAGTTTAATAGAATTTCTTGATCCCGATCACCTTCCTGACTTCCCCGAGTGTTTTTGAAGCAGAGGCTCTGGCCTTATCGGCACCCAGTCTGGCAACTTTCGACAGGTAAACATCATCGGCCAGCATCATCTCAATTTTTTCGCGGATAGGAGCAGTAAAATGAATGATGTCTTCCGCCAACTGTTTTTTCAGGTCACCATATCGGATCGAACAGTTGTTGTATTGCAGATCGAAATGCGCCACTACATCGGGTTTGGAAACGACTCCAAGCAGGGTGAAAAGATTCTGGATGACCTCCGGCTTCTGCTGGTTCGGCTCGGTCGGACCACTGTCTGTCACTGCTTTCATCACCTTTTTCCTGATTTCCTGGGGAGAATCTGCAAGGGAAACGGCATTTCCTTCCGATTTCCCCATTTTGCCGGAGCCATCCAGTCCGGGAATCTTGACCATCTCTTCTCCCTCAAAAACATATGGACGAGGGATCGGGAATAGTTCTACGTCGTACATCCTGTTGAAACGGCGTGCAAAGGTGCGGGCCATCTCCAGATTCTGCTCCTGGTCCTTTCCTACCGGGACCAAATGCGCCTTGTGAATGATGATATCAGCAGCCATTAACACCGGATAGGTCAGCAAGCCGGCATTCACATTGTCGGGCTGCTGGCGGGCCTTCTCCTTGAAAGAGGTGGTCCTTTCAAGTTCGCCCAAATAGGCATTCATATTCATCAGGAGGTAAAGCTCTGAAACTTCAGGCACATCGCTCTGAATAAAGACGGTTGCCTTCTCGGGGTCGATTCCGCAAGCCAGGTATTCGGCCAACACCTGCCTGACGTTACCGTAGAGATGGTGAGGCGTAGGATGGGTCGTAAGGGAATGAAGATCGGCAATAAAGAAATAGGTGTCGTGATGGTGTTGCATCTCGATAAAATTCTTTACTGCACCGAAATAATTTCCAAGGTGCAGGTTTCCTGTCGATCTTATTCCACTGACAACTGTAGGCATGATGGATTGATGTTAAAATATTTTGCCGCAAAAATAGCAAAACTGATCCATCAGTCAGTGCAAAAAGTGCAATTCTTTCGTCCAGACTACGAAACTACTTCAAAGTTTTCAGGATCTATCAGGGGTTCGCCCTTGAACCGAAGGAGTATCTGGGCAACCGCCAGGGTGTCTTTTTCACAATAACGGGCAATTCTTTCCAGATCCTGCTCCTGGTAATAGACGGCTGCAACTTGACTTCCGTCGATGTCATCCTTCGGAGTGGGAACATTGAAAATGGAGCACAATAAATCAAGAGAGGTATAATGTTTGTAATCTCCGAATTTCCACAACTGCATGGTATCGAGCAAATAATCACGCACCTCCCAGGGCTTGGCACCTGCAATATCCAGGATAGACGGCAATTTCATGCCATTGATCAGGATTCTGCGTGCGATGTAAGGGAAGTCAAACTCCTGTCCGTTGTGGGCACACAGCCTGTGAACAGGGTTGGACATGAATTTCTCAAGCATCGCGAGAAAATCAGTCAGCAAGGTTACTTCATCTTTGCCGAAAAATGATTTAACCCGGTAAATCCTCTGGTTACCCCTTCTGTAAATCGTACCGCAGGAGATGCAGACGATCTTTCCGAATTCGGCATAGATTCCGGCACGCTCAAACAACTTATCGGCACTCTCCCCCTCTCTGGCCATCAATTCCGCTTTCCTGGTCCAAAGCTTTTGCAGCTTTTCCGGAAAATCTTCCATTTTTTCAACCTGGGGTACGGTCTCAATATCCAGGTAAAGAACATGTTCGGGTTGAATTTTATCTAACATGACAATCGCATTATTCTGGTTTTCCACTCACTGCCAGCAGCTGCTCCGCATTCCAAAAATCGAAAATCCAAAATCCTCCTTCAGGGGTGGTCGTTCAGATGCTTTTCGATGTATTGGGTAATGATGTCGATGGCCACGGTATTGTTGCCTCCTTCGGGGACGATGATGTCGGCGTATCGTTTGGTGGGTTCAATGAACTGCAGATGACTGGGACGAACCGTATCTTCATACCTTTTCAATACCGTTTGAACATCCCTGCCTCTCTCCACCAAATCTCGCTGGATGACCCTCGACAAGCGAACATCCGCCTCACAATCCACAAATATTTTAATGTCCATCAACCTTCTGAGCTCTTTGGGCCACAGACAGAGGATTCCCTCAACGATGATGGCCTTCCGTGGAACAATGGTAGTCGTTTCGGCCGCACGGGTGCAGGTAAGATAGCTGTAGATCGGCTGACGAATGGTCTCACCCTTTTTGAGTTTGCGAATATTTTCTGCCAACAATTCAAATTCGAGTGCATCCGGATGGTCAAAATTGATCTTCTGGCGTTCTTCCAGCGGCAGATCACTGTTGTCACGGTAGTAGGCATCCTGTGACAGAATGGTCACATCTTTTTCGGCCAGCCTTTCAATAATCTTGTTCACCACCGTGGTTTTGCCGGATCCTGTTCCGCCGGCGATTCCAATGATCAGCATAGTCATAAGTCGGGTTCGTTTTAGCTTTCCTACAAAGATAAGTTAAATTTCACCCAACCGGAATTTCTGAACTTCCAAAAAATAGGGCCAAATGCAGAATATCTGCTATTTTTGCATTTTAAATTCAATTCTTTAGAAATGTTTAATCACATAGTACTCTTCAAACTCAAAGATTTTCAGAACGATCAGCTAAAATCAGAGATCCGCGACCAGATTAAAAATGGTCTGCTGGCACTCAAGGAAAAAATCAAAGAACTGAAATACCTTGAGGTTGGCAATAATTTCGAACTGAATGCCTCCTCTTTCGACATCGGCCTGGTCACGCGTTTCGACTCCCAGGAGGATTTCATCATGTACAGGGATCATCCCGAACACCAAAAAGTGGTAGGACTGGTGCGTGCCAATACCGTTGACAGGGCAGTGGTGGATTACTGGACTTAGGGCGTGAAAGACTATAGGACCGAGGGTCTGAAAGACTTGAAGACTAATAGATTATGGACCTTAAGACTCAGATAATGGGAAAAATCATAAAGGTATCCCTCTATTAAATAGACAATTCGCTCCGTCCTCACAACTTTAGTCACTTTAGTTCGCTCCAGACACTTTGGTCACTTTAGTCACTTTTTGATCACATCATAAATACACATCCAATGAAAAATCTATATCCGTTAAAATTCAGACCCATCTTCAAGGAGAAAATCTGGGGTGGTGACAAGTTGCCATCGCTGCTGAATAAAAATTATTCGATTCTCCACTGTGGGGAGTCGTGGGAACTTTCTGGGGTTCAGGATGATATCTCGGTGGTTTCAGAGGGATTTCTGAAAGGGAACAGCCTGGAGGAACTGATCGAGGTCTACATGGGTGAACTCGTCGGCGAGAGGATTTATGATCAGTTTGGAACGGAATTTCCGTTGTTGATCAAATACATTGATGCCAACGATAAATTATCCATTCAGGTTCATCCCGATGATGAGCTTTCCAGGGAAAGGCACGGCGCCTATGGAAAAACCGAAATGTGGTATGTCATTCAGGCCGATGAAGGTGCCGAACTGATATCAGGATTCAACAGAACCATCGACCGCGACAGCTACCTGATTGCACATCAGAATGGGAAGCTGGATAATCTGCTCCGGTTTGAACCCGTTCAACCCGGTGATGTTTTCTTCATCCCTGCAGGCAGGGTACACGGCATCGGCAAGGGAATTGTAGTCGCAGAGATTCAGCAAACCTCCGACGTCACCTACCGCATCTTCGATTACAACAGGGTCGATGAAAAAGGACAACCCCGCGAACTGCACTCCGAACTGGCGCTGGATGCCATCCATTTCAAGAGCACCAAACAGGGCAAGGCAGAATATGAGCCAAAATTGAATGAGCCAGTGGAACTGGTAAGATGCAACTATTTCACCACCAACCTGCTTCAGCTCAACGAAGAGATGGAAAGGGATTTCAGCAAGGAGGATACGTTTGTCATCTACCTCTGCATCGAAGGCTCCTACAGCTTCGAATGGGAGTCGGATTCCATCGGCGTTCACAGGGGCGAAACCATTCTGGTACCTGCCTCCATCGAAAATTTCACCCTGAAACCTACGGCCGGCAGTCCGGCCAAACTACTCGAAGTATACGTGGAAAAAGTTGAGAGTTAAGAGTGCAGAGTTGAGAGTAATTACAAGAATCTCTCAGGCTTTATACCATCCACCGCCATATCTCATGTCTCATGTCTCATATCTAAATTATGATCATAAAAAGTGCCGAATTCGTGATGAGCAACACCGATCCGGGTCAGTGTCCGGAAAGTGAGTTACCCGAATTTGCCTTCATCGGAAGGTCAAACGTCGGTAAATCCTCCCTGATTAACATGCTGATGGGGATGAAGAATCTGGCCAAAACCTCTTCTGAGCCCGGCAAAACAAGACTGATCAACCATTTTATCGTGAACAGTGAGTGGTATCTGGTCGACCTGCCTGGGTACGGTTATGCCAAAGTATTGCGATCCAACAGGGAAAAATGGTTGAAATTTATTCGCAAATACATGCTCCAACGGGAGAATCTGTTTTGCGTGATGGTGTTGCTCGATATTCGGCTGGAACCCCAGCAAAACGACCTGGATTTTATGAACTGGCTGGGTGAGAACGAGATCCCGTTTGTAATGATTTTTACCAAAACAGATAAACTGGGAAGAGCTGTGGTCGAACAAAACATCTCCAATTACCGAACTGAAATGCTGAAGAGCTGGGAAGAATTGCCCAATATTTTTGTCACCTCGGCCGAAAAGGGGACAGGAAGAGAGGAGTTGCTCGATTTCATCGCCGGTACCATCAAGGCCAATTAACCCTTCGGCAAATGGACCGCAGGGTGATTGCCAACACTCCGGATGGTTAACAAAATGATGATAAGTTTCTCTACAAATTGTCCTGCACTACCCCATTATACCACCTTATTTTTTTATTTTTGTCCCCATCATTCGACCCTCACCTTCCAATTTCGACAGATATGACAGCAAGTATCAAGCTCTTTACAGGAAATGAATCAAGGTATCTATCCGAGAAGATTGCAGAGAATGCAGGCATGGCACTGGGGAAATCATCCTGCCCCCGTTTTGCGGACGGAGAGTTTGAACCCTGTTATGAGGAGACCATACGAGGGACTTACACCTTCATCATTCAATCTACTTTTGCTCCTGCCGACAATCTGCTGGAATTGTTACTGATGGTAGACGCCGCCAAAAGAGCCTCTGCCTACAAAGTCATTGCCGTGATGCCCTATTTCGGTTTTGCCCGTCAGGACCGCAAGGATCGTCCCCGTGTCTCAATCGGAGCCAAACTGATTGCCGACATGCTTTCCGTTGCCGGAATCGACAGGTTGATCACCATGGATCTTCACGCAGATCAGATCCAGGGATTTTTCAACGTTCCCGTTGACCACCTGAGCGCTGTTGCCATGTTTATCCCTCACATCAAACAGATGGGACTACAGGACATCGTGATCGCATCACCGGATACGGGTGGCACCAAGCGGGCAAACGTCTTTGCCAAACATCTGGGAACCGACATGGTGATCTGTCACAAGACCCGCACAAAAGCCAACCTGATCGATTCAATGACCCTGATCGGTGAAGTTGAAAATAAGGATGTGATCATCATCGACGACATCATCGATACCGGTGGAACCATCGCCAAGGCCGCAGATTTGATGAAATCCAAGGGGGCTCGTTCCGTCAGGGCCTGTGCAACCCATGCGGTTCTTTCAGGCTCCGCCATCGAACGCATGGAAGCTTCCGCATTGGATGAAATTTTGCTCACAGACACCATCCCACTGCTTAAACATTCAAACAAAATCACAGTACTCTCCTGCGCTCCGCTCTTTGCCGATGTGATTCAGAAAGTATTCGAGAACAAATCCATCAGCTCCTCATTTATTTAGTTGCCAATTGCAAATTGGTTTTTACGGTTCATTCCCATGAATTGTACTCAGGTCCAAATAATTTAATGCGCAATTTGTAAATCGTAATTCGTAATTTCATATCTTTGTGCCCGATTTAGCAGCATGCCTTTAAGGGTGTGATGCGGACACCTTTCATTGAGAAAGGAGGTCTGAGTAAACACTTTATTATTAAAAAATTTAGAAATGAAAAAATTTGAAATTAAAGGTACTGCGCGTCAGGCCCTTGGAAAAAAAGACACCAGGACCCTGAGAGCCCAGGACTTAGTACCATGCGTTCTTTATGGTGGTGAAACACCCATTCACTTTTATGCACCGGAAGGTGATTTCCGTAAAATTGTCTATACCCCAAAAGTGTATCAGGCAGAATTGAACATTGATGGAAAGATCTACGATGCATTCATGCAGGAATTGCAGTTCCACCCTGTCACAGACAAACTGTTGCACATTGACTTCCTGCAGATTCGCGACAAAAAAGCAGTTAAAATTGATCTTCCAGTACGTTTGGACGGATACGCCAAGGGTATTCAGCAAGGGGGTCGTTTGAAAGCCAACCTTCGTACCTTGAAGGTAAAAGGCGTTTTCAAAAATCTGCCTGATGAAATTGTGATCGATGTAACCAACCTCGGCATCTCAGAAAGCATTCGCGTCGGAGACATCCAGGTCAACGGATTTGAAATCATGAACAACAAATCGGTTCCTGTTGCAACGGTAGTTGTAACCCGTGCAGCCCGTGCAGCCATGAATGCTCCGGCTCCTTCAGGTAAGAAGTAAATTTAAATGAAATATCTGATTGTGGGATTGGGTAACATCGGAAATGAGTACGAAAATACCCGTCACAACATAGGATTTACGATATTGGACGCCTTCGCTAAGGCGTCCAATATCTCTTTTAACGACAATCGTTACGGATTTACTGCAGAGATGAAACATGCATCCAGAATCCTTATCCTGCTAAAGCCCAACACCTTCATGAACCTGAGCGGAAGGTCAGTCCATTACTGGATGCAAAAAGAGAAGATCCCGCTCGAAAATGTACTGATCCTGGTAGATGACCTTGCCCTGCCACTCAGCAAGATCCGACTCCGCTCAAAGGGAGGAGATGCCGGTCACAACGGACTCAAAAGCATCCAGCAAATTCTCGGCAGCAACGAATACGCCAGACTCCGATTTGGCATCGGCGATGATTTCCCGCGGGGCCGACAGATCGAACACGTGCTCGGAAAATGGAGCCGCGAGGAGGAGGAGACGGTCAATTCAAAACTGGAAAAATGCGGAGAGATCATCAAATCCTTTGCTACCATAGGCGTCGAACTCACCATGACCAAGTTCAACAAGGGAGCCTGAATACCGATTTTGTATTTTAGATTTTGGATTCCGGACCATTCATTGATGTTTAAAAATCGGCCTGCCATGAAAAAATTACTACTCGTTTTTCTTATCCTTCTCCCCGGAAGTCTGGCATTGCAGGCACAAACCAAAGGAACCGTCACGGATACCGAAGGTCATACCTATCCGACCGCCATGATCGGTAAATTTGAGTGGATGTCTGAGAACCTGAAAACAACCTCCTTCAACGATGGTACAAAGATCCCCAATGTGGCAGAGAATGGCGAATGGCCGCATCTGAAATCCGGAGCCTTTTGCTGGCTCAACAACAGCGAAATCAGTGCCGGTAAATATGGCGCCCTCTACAACTGGTACGCTGTAAATTCAGGCAAATTATGCCCTGCCGGATGGCGTGTGCCCTCTGATGAGGAGTGGAAGAACCTGGAAGGCCAGGTTGATTCGTTGCACCGCGCAGGTGATCCGGTTTGGAACGATGCAATGGGGCGTGGCTACAATGCGGGAAAACGGTTAAAGGCAGCTTATGGTTGGAAAACGGAAGGAAATGGGACCGACGAGTTTGGCTTTTCTGCCTTACCCGGTGGCGAACGAACCGGCAGTGGCCGATTCTTCCTGGCAGGGAGCAGTGCATTTTGGTGGAGCAGCACCCAAATGGGCGACTCATTGGCGTATTACAGAAGCATTGTGAGTTTTGATGACAACATCCTGCGCAATACCCATTCCAAAAAAATCGGATTCTCAGTACGTTGCTTGAGGGAAAAATAAGCACGAAGAAAACCGGATCCACGTCATCTTTCAGACTTTAAAAAATCTCACCATCCAACATGAGATGTATTGATTCACGGCAACCTTGAAATTTTTACCACTCAGTTACCTTGTCGATGTCGCGCCGCTCCTTTTTGGTTGGCCTGCCAGCCCCACGATCACGGATGAAGAGTGCACCACCCTCGGCCATATCCAGTTTTTTCAACTCTTCGGGTGAAGTTAAATCCTCCACATAGTCTGGCACCAGTTTTGCCCCAACTCTTTTGCCAACAAGCTCGATTACCCGATAGGAGTAGGTCACAGGATTCTTCCTTACCAGGATGAGCTCCCCTTTCTTAACTACCCTTGATGGTTTGACTGCCACACCACCAATGGTCACACGCCCCTTCTTGCACTCCTCTGTGGCAAGGCTGCGGGTTGCGTAAACCCTCACCGACCAAAGCCACTTGTCAATCCGAATAGTCTCCTCCATGAATCAAAGATAAACAATTTTCGATTTTCAAAATTCGATTTTGAATTGACGCATCAACCTAATTTCCTCGTAAACAAGAGGAGCTTCTCTTTTAATTTCAAGTTTGATTTTCCACCACAGCAAAAATTGAAAATCCAAATTCCAAATTCCAATTTCTCCTTTTTTGCTGTCAATGTTTTGCTAATTTTAAACAATCATTTAACAGCCATCACAAAGACGTATGAAACTATTCCGATTTAGCCATTTACTTGTTGTTCTGCTGGCCATCTCTGCCTGTACTACCTACAAGGTCGAAAAACTGACAACCACCAACATTCACCTGGATTCGCTTGTCACAGTCACTCCCAGCCAGAAAGTGGAAGGGATGATCAAACCTTACCGCGACAAGGTCAATGCCGATATGACGGAGGTACTTTGCCATACCGCCGAGGCGCTCTACGGCGGCCGGCCTGAGAGTCCCCTTACCAACTTCTGTGCTGACCTGACCCTCGAAGAGTCAAATCTGATTTGCCTGGCCAAATATCCCGCCATCAAAATGGATGCAGCCATGATCAACAGGGGTGGATTGAGAATGCCTATCCCCAAGGGGGAGATCAGAACCATGACCATGTTTGAATTGATGCCCTTCGAGAATGAGGTGGTATTTCTCAAATTGAGTGGAACCTTGATGCTGCAGTTTATCGACCACATGGCTTCCAGGGGCGGCGAAGGAGTGAGCGGCATGCGTTTTGGCATCAAGGCCGACAAGGCGCTGAATCCAGAAATAGGAGGAAAACCAGTCGACCCCGCAAAAAATTACTGGCTGGCTACCAGCGACTACATCGCCAATGGGGGTGACGGTTGCGAAGTACTGACGAAATCATCTGAACGCATCGATACGGGCATCAAGGCCAGGGATATGTTCATCAAATATTTCAAGAGAATGGGAAAAGAGGGAAAAATAATTACGGCTAAAACAGACGGGAGGATCTACGATGCAAAATAGAAGAACATTTATCAGAAACCTGGGCACCGGAGGTTTGGGAGTCCTTGTATTGAGCGGACCAATGCAGGCATTTGCCAAAAGCGACCTGATCCAGCTCACCATCCTTCACACCAATGATTTTCATTCACACATTGATCCCTTCCCAAAGGATGCCGGCAGAAACGCAGGCGAGGGAGGAATGGCCAAACGTGCAGCCATGATCCAGCAAATCAGGGGAGAACAGAAGAATGTCCTCGTATTTGATGCAGGTGACATTTTTCAGGGCACTCCCTATTTCAACTATTTCAAGGGAGAACTCGAACTGAAATTGATGACGGAGATGGGCTACGATGCGGCAACCATAGGCAATCACGATTTGGACAACGGATTGGAGGGATTGGCTTCACAAATGAAAAATGCAGGTTTCCCTTTCATCAATTCCAATTACGATTTCTCTGATACCATCCTGAAGGACAAGGTACTACCCTATAAAATATTCAGGAAACAGGGAATCAGAATCGGCGTTTACGGCCTTGGCATTGAACTGGAAGGACTGGTCAGCAAACAAAACTACGGCAAGACCATATATCTGGATCCACTGGAACACGCTTTGAGGATGGAGAAATTTTTAAAAGAGGAGAAAAAAGCCGATCGATCTGATTGTCTGTCTTTCCCACCTGGGATACGCCTACAAGGAGAAAAAGGTAAGCGACCAGACCATCGCATCGGAGACCTTCCACACAGACCTGATCATCGGCGGTCATACGCATACATTTTTAAAGAAGCCAGACAGCATAAAGAACAAGGCCGGACGGACTGTGCTGGTCAATCAGGTTGGATTCGGCGGACTTATTCTTGGAAGAATCGACTACTTCTTCGAAAAAGAGGGAAAGAAGCATGCCAAAACAGACGAAAATATCCCAATCAAGTAGACCGGTTAGGGAACATCGGCAGACAAATGATTTTCCATCTGACAGCTCCCTCCATGTACTGAAATTGAAACCTTGATTTTGGGGCACAAAAAAACCGCATTAATTCGAATTGTGTAAAACCCCGAATATACAGGATTTGAGTGCCTGTCTGATCAGACTTCCAATGGCAGCGGGGCTGCTCCCCGAAAGGATAAGGCCTGTCTTAGCGGACATAAGCTTTCTCGGAATGCTTGAAATGTTGAGTTTACCAACTAAATGAATTAATGCGGATATATCGTGTGTGAAAGAACGCCTGACTGATGATTCAAATTTACATCAGAAATCTTGTTTGGCAAAGGAATTCACGATATTTAATTCAACAATATTTTCATCAAAAATTTTGCCCGACTGAAAATGATTTTTACATTTGCACCACTCAAATCAAAGGAGAGATGGGTGAGTGGCTGATACCAGCAGTTTGCTAAACTGCCGTACGGGAAACTGTACCGGGGGTTCGAATCCCCCTCTCTCCGCTGTGAGTTGAAAGCCGTGCGTCAGCACGGCTTTTTTTAATTTCCCCGCGAACCAAACCGAAGGTTTGAGTGAGCAGGGGAAATTAAAAAAACACCTGNGTGAAACGAAGGTGGCTTTCAACTCACAGTACTCCCCCAAAAGGGATCACCGAAGGTAATCCCCGCGAACCAAACCGAAGGTTTGAGTGAGCAGGGGAAATTAAAAAAACACCTGGGTGAAACGAANGTGGCTTTCNACTCACAGTACTCCCCCAAAAGGGATCACCGAAGGTAATCCCCGCGAACCAAACCGAAGGTTTGAGTGAGCAGGGGAAATTANAAAAACACCTGAGTGAAACGAAGGTGGCTTTCAACTCACAGTACTCCCCCAAAAGGGATCACCGAAGGTAATCCCCGCGAACCAAACCGAAGCCCGGTCAGTTATTTCCCGAATGTAAGCGCTTTGATCAACCGGTAAGTGAATTCGATGCCGTCATAATACTCCTTTATCCCAATGCGTTCATCCCTGCCGTGAGCCCTGTTGTCGTCAATGTCGGTAAACATTCCAGAAATGCCGTATACCGGCATGCCTGCTGCCCGAAGGAATTTTGAATCGGAAGCACCTGTCGACATCACCGGTGTGACAATAACCCCCGGCCACATCTCTTTTGTCAGGTTCTCGAGTGCGGTCATGAGCTCTATCCGAAGTGGTGAACGTGGACTGGCCTCAACTGCGTTGATACTGGCAATTGCCACCAGTGTATCCGCCACAACCGATTTGAGTGTTGCCATCACATAGGCAGCATCATCATCGGGATGCATCCTGCAGTTGATGTTGGCTTTCGCCAGTTGTGGCAATGCGTTCACGGCATGACCACCGCTCAACATGGTCGCGACACAGGTAGTGCGCAGCATGGAGTTGTAATAGGAAGAGGCAGCAGCCAGACGATTTGCTGCTGCCAAATCTGTCGGAACTTTGGATACTGCCAGCATATCGGTTTTGGTCTGGCCTGTTTCCTTCATCGCACTCCTTTCAAAGAACATGCGCGTGGTTTCATTCATCCTGATCGGAAAATCGAAATCAGACAAACGGGTAAGTGCGGCTGCCAGGCGGTATATCGCATTTTCCCTGATCGGACGGGAGCTGTGTCCACCTTTGTTTCTGACTTCAAAGTTATAATCGATGTAAATTTTTTCACAAGTTTGGATTTCCATGACCGACGGTTTGCCATTTTTAATCTCTCCCCCACCCGAATCAGGATTGATGCAATACGCAGCGTCAATCAAATCCCTGTGGTTTTCAAGCAACCATTTTATTCCATTGGCATCCCCACTCTCTTCATCTTCAGTCAAGGCAACTATAATGTCCCGATCCGGAACAAATCCTTCTTGCCTGAGTCTGATCAGATTGGCGATCAGGCAGGCATCTTCATTCTTCATATCAATCGTTCCCCGGCCATAATAGTACCCATCGTGTTCTGTCAATTGAAACGGATCCATCGACCAATCCTGCCTGAGGGCCTCTACCACATCCAGATGTCCAATAAAAAGAATAGGGGGGCGAAGCCCTTTCCCATGGTAGCGAACGACTAGATTCAGATGCCTGGATTGGGGACCAACCAGATGAATGTCACTTGGCAAAAAGCCCGCCAGTCTCAGTCGGACAGCCATTGCTTCCGAAGCTTTTGTGCAGCCCTCCTCCAGTGTAGTGTTTATCCCGATCAACTCTTTGAAGAGATCGAAGGCAAAATTCCGTTGGGGTGCAGGTACCGTGGCAGGAGTTGCTATTTGAGCCATCACTCGAGACAGGCATACATGGATCAACAAGAAGAGAGTGCAAGTGCAATAGAGTTTGATTTTTGTCATCGGATCATATTGAGGGCTGCGAAGAACTTCACAGTTGCATTCAAATGTACTGCGAAAAATGAAAAATATGTGATAATGAACTTAAAATTCAAAAAAACACTTGCGTCTTTTAAAAATTTAGATACTTTTGCAACACTTTTGAAGGAAGCCATATCCTTGAGCAAACAACAAAAGTCATCGGGGTGTAGCGCAGTCCGGTAGCGCACCTGGTTTGGGACCAGGGGGTCCCAGGTTCGAATCCTGGTACCCCGACAGAAAGAGAGCTGAAAGAAATTTCGGCTCTCTTTTTTGTTTATCAATTCCGGTTGCGAATCCCGATCAAACCGGGAGGGTTCCAGGTTCGAATCCACTTCAATATTTCATGCAAAAAACGATAGAGGTTGACCGAATGACAACCCATATCGTTTTCAGAAACATGTATGACAATTAAGTCTGGATCATTGAATTGAATCTTATTGGTCTTCTACCTTCACTTTCCACTGATCAAAATTAACCTGATATTGTTTTTGATCCGGTGCACCGGCCGCAAGTCCAAGGTCTATGGCCTTTTCAATACCGGGAATATCGTTGGTCTGGCGTTTGATGATCCACTTCTTCCCGTCCAGGCTGATATATCCCGAGAATTTGTCTCCATGGCGTTCCAGTCTGATCCAGATCGGTGTGGGCGAATTCTCCGGCAGGTTTTCGCTGGCAGCCTTGTGCATGCATCCGTTGCCGAATTCGTCGTATTCGATGCCTGCCCGGCCCGGTGTACTGAACATCAGCACGGATCCCTTGCTACCCCTGTCCACATCAAAGCTTTTGCCGATTTCATTCCTGACAAACAGTCCCGACCGGTACCATTCACTCGTACGGTTCCCAAAGGAGGCAATCCTGACTGTTGCCACGAAATCTCCCCGAAGATGTTTGAGATAGACTGTTGCGTAAGCATCTTCCGCGTGGTAAAAATCCCAGCCGCTGGCTTTGACCGTGTAACTGTTTTTCTGTTGGTCGAACGTCACCAATGCGGGCTTGGCTTTTGGAGAGACATAGGTGCAAAGCTTCTGCTTTTCCAGATCCAGTTCCTTGCTTTTAAGAACTTTCAACGTTGCCTCATCGCTGTTCTCTATTCTGACTGCATGGTCTCCACGAACGGGAGCAAGGGTAAAACTGACAACTTTTGACTCGTTGGCCTTCAATGAAACCAATTGGTTGCCAGCCACATTACCATCCATGAAAAAGCAGATTTTCGTCTCAACAGGTTTCGGCTGAAGATTAATCGCGGCAGCGGTAACCAGGATACTGTCTCCCTCCAGAATCCGATCTTCCGATAGGTGAAGGTCATCAAACTGCAGGGATGGTTTTGTTCCGGATACCTCAACTGTGAATGGTCCGGAATCGCCCACCGAAAGTTCCAGCCTGCCCGGTTCATTCAATCTGACTTCAAATTCTATGCTCCTGTGATTGTTTCTAATCACCGGGAATGTTTGTTGCCGGATAACCTTCCTGTTTCCATACAAGGCAATCGAAGCCGTACCGGAACTACCAGAATTACTGACATCTGCCCTTATTTTCACCAGGGAACCGGCCGGAATAATCCCTGAAACCGGTTTGCCATTCAGGGTCACGCCAATCTTGGAACAGGAAAATACCGGTTCACCTTCGATAATAGGTTCGGGAGCATTCAATGGCGGTTCAATCAGGAAATTACCTGAATAATTGTTGTCAACCAAATAGGTGCCGCAGGTTTTCATGGAACCTTGCTCCAAATCATAATAAATGTTGTTGTTTACGCTCCAGTTGCTCGACATGTTGTCAAACCAAAAAGCAACATTGTCGCTGAAAAATCCCCTGTGAACCTTGTGAATGACGTTGTTGCGCACAACGGAGTTAAAGGTCATACCTGTGACTACAATTACCCCCGCATCATCGGCATCATTCTGCACATCGTCAAAGTGGTTGTATTCAATGATGCAATCCCCGTTGACATTTCCTTCGAGGCCGCCTCCACCGCAATCAATGGTATAGGGGCGTCCGGATCTTGTGAAATAATTTCTGGAGATGGTGGTATGAAGGGTCCCTCCTACGCCAAGGGTAATTCCTCCGGCCCATCCGCATTCCGAAAAAATATTTCGTGATACGGTGGTTTCCCTGTTGATCTGAATCAGCCTGCCGTTCTGAAGGTCACCGGTGCCATAGATACCCATGGCTCCCTGCTCCAATCCATCAAAGGTGTCTCCGAAAATTCGGGTATTTACGCAACCTACACCCACCGTCATACCGACCCCTCCGCAGGCTCTGAGAGTTGAATTGGCAAATTCACAATCACTGGCATAGTCCCAGGTAAAGGCAATGCAACCCGGTGTCGGATCATAGTAGTGGGGATATTTTCTGAAATTTTCCTTTGCCCCTTCGAAGATCAAACCATAAAACCGCAAGTTGCGAACGGGCTTGCCTTCATTTCCTGCAATTTTCACCAAATTCGTTATTCTGGGTACGGCCAGAGTCATCAGGTTTGGATCTTCAAAGCCTTTTGCCGGAATGTAACTGATCTTGCTTTGAGCTTTGTCAAAATAATACTCACCCGGATAGTCCAGAAATTCTTTTACGTTCTCGATGTAGTAACGGGGAGGAACCACCAGCAAACCGTTGTTGCTGCCATCCGGACCGTTTTCGGGATTACGGAGGTAGGCAATCTGCTTTTTTTCATCGATTTTTGATATCGAGTTCCAAGCTGTTCTCCACCGAAGCAGGATCACAATCCGGTTATCAGCCATCTCTTTCCAGTTTTTTATATCACCTGATTTATAGGGAATCTCTGAGGTCGAAGCAGGCGTATTTCGCAATGTAAAATATCCCTCGTTTGGGGTCCTTGCCAGCGTTTGCTTCTTGCCATTGGCTATCAGTGCCGGTACGCTGTCGTGCGAAAAAGGTGCATTCCAGACAAGACCCTCTTTTTTCCAGTTCTTCACTGGAATAGCGCCTGAAATAACCGGTTTTTCTCCCGGATAGGCGGCATAGGTGACATAATTATCCCGCAAATGATGCCATTCAAAGGCACCGGACGGCAGATTGGTCTCCACCCGTTCACCTCCGTCTTCCGGAGTAAAAATCAATGGTTCATCAAGTGAATAATAACCCTCCCTGATAAAAACGACAATGTCCTTCCCTTTCCCGTAAGGATACCCGGTTCCGACATAACGAGCATCTATCGCCTTCCCTTTCGGGATGTACACCTTCGACTTCAACGTTCGAACCGCCAGTTGTGCGCGTTTTACCGTAGCAAATGGGCCATCATTCCCTGCACCATTTGGCTCAGCCAGTGTGCCGGACCAACTGTCATTTCCCTTGACCGAGACAAAAAAATCACCTTTTGCAGCTTGTGCATCAAAGGGTTGCCACACTTCACTGCGCACAAGTTTACCATCCCTGGGGTCATTCGGACTGGCAGCGGCCAAGCCTGGTTCCAGGAATGACTGCAGACATACAAAAGCGAATACAAACAGAAAAATCTGCTGCATTGAAAATAATCTTGAATTCATTGGTTTGTTAATAGTTTATTGGACTGGATCAGCATCGCAATTTGCTCCGATTCAAAGATACATTTTTTGCCTTTTGATCCATCACCTGACGAGTTCCCTGGCCATCATCCAAAAATCCTGCCATTCAGTGAATACAAAGAGCCGCCAGAACAGCCCCGATTCAATTTTTCCTGTCACGATACCCTCCTGCGAAATTTGGATATTGCTGTTGAATTGCTGCAGTAAAAATGGGGATAAGTCGCACCGGCATCATGGCAGCACAAAAAACAGCTCTATTTGGAGGTTATAGCTATTTTTTGTGCTAACCTCTCTATATTCAAATCAAACAGCGCAATTCATTTTCGCTTTTGCCTGCCGCCGGGCAACCTGATCATTCAAAACAATCACTACCCATCAGGAATCCTCCGCAACTGGGAAAAACAGAATCCAATGCTGACTGCATACACATCCGCGCAACCGTGTGGGAAGAAAACTAAGCTTACAGAAACAAATCAGGCATTCAACTTTGATTTTTCGAGGTTAACCTGTTGTTCTAGGCACTCCATCTGCCAGTCCACCACGAATGATTCGTCTCCTGAAACTGAATCTTGCCCAGCCTGGGCCATCACACTATAATTTGCATCCTCACTGATCAAACTCTTGTAGATTCCCGGTGACAGTGAATGCAATTTCAAAGCTTCATATGTATCTAGATATCTCATAATTAATTATTTAAAACAATATATCCTTGTATGGTATTTCAAAGGTAATACCAAAATAGGGAAAATACTCTCAAAAATGGTTAAATTTTCGTCACTGAGAGTTAAAATTATTGCATCCCATCTCGAATTGCTTCTCAGGTTTCCATTTTCTATGCAGTTTACCAGATTGACCATGAATCCTTTGTTTACAGTTTCGAAACGGTAAACCTTTCCAGAACTTAGTCAATGTATAAAATTGATTATCAATGCAGATGAAGATTTTGATCCCGGCCCCTCCCTGGCAGAAAAAATGCAGTTGTAAAAGTCTTCCTGCAAATAATCGGGTTTGTCCACAAAGTGGCTACGGCGAATTGAGAGGCTGCAGAACATAATACTTAATTTTAGTCACAATTGAGCCAATCCTTTATCCACCATTCCAAACTAAAGAGTCGCCACATGGGAAGGCCCCGCCAAGACGCATGTCAGGAAAGTTTCTTTTCCTCTTTCTTCCTTTTTTCAACACCATTTATCAACCATGCAATGCCTTGAAATTAAAATCTGAACATGATAGGGATCAAGAAAAAACCATTACAGGATTTGGAAGCTGAAATTTATAAAATAAGCGAGGCGATTAAATCCTACGAGATATTGACAGAAAGGGAGGAGGCCCATCACAACCATGATGAGTTGGAGAAATACAAGGCCATTGCCAATTATTCTGCCTCCTGGGAAGCCTGGTTTGATGCGGGAGGCAAACTCACGTGGATGAATCCCTTTTCTGAGGAGCTGACTGGTTTCACGCCGGAAGAGTACAAACTTGCAGATGATTTCCTTGAACTATTCAGTTATCCCGAAGATTTACCCAAGGTGAGGGAGAAGTTTCTTCAGGCCATCCAGGGAAGCAGTGGTTTCAACTTTGAATCACGGGTCATGCGAAAGGACGGCACCAATTTTTGGGCCTCCATCTCCTGGAGACCCATGTTTGATGCCCATAATCATTCCATTGGATTCAGAACCAGTGCGCAGAACATTACGGATAGGAAAAACACAGAGTTGGCTTTGAAGGAAAACGAGGCCAAATTGCGTGAACTAAATGCCTCAAAGGATAAATTTTTATCCATTATTTCCCATGATTTACGAGCCCCTTTCAACGGTTTGCTCGGATTGACCGACATCTTGGTGGATGAAGAAAACTTACTTCCGCAAGAGGAGGTTCAAACCATTTTGAAACTCCTGAATCAAACCACGCATCAAACTTACAACTTGTTGGAAACTTTGCTGGAATGGGCCAGAATGACAGGCGGATTTATTGAATTCAAACCGTTGACCCTACCAGTTGGTATCCTGTTGACGGAGCTTCTGGACCATTATGCCGAAGTGGCCAACCACAAATCCATTGAAATGAAACTTTCGGTTGGCGGAGAATTGACGGTCGTTGCCGATAATTATATGTTGCAAACCATACTTCGAAACCTGATTTCGAATGCCTTAAAATTCACCCGCAAGGGAAATACCGTGAACATTTCAGCCACGCAGCAAAGTGATGCCATTCTGTTCGCCGTACAAGATACCGGCATCGGGATGAGTCCCGTGATGCTGCAAAATCTCTTTGAAATCGGTCACAACTCCAAGCGAACAGGCACAGATGGTGAGTTAAGCAGTGGCATCGGATTATACCTTTGCAGGGATTTTGTCAAGAAGCACGGTGGCATAATCTGGGCGATAAGTGAAGAAGGCAAGGGTTCGACCTTTTATTTTACCATCCCCAATCACTGCCCTGCGAAATAAGGAAATACCCGAAGAGCAGTTCAATGTGAGCAGTTCACGGATAACCGATATCAGTCAGCCTTTGGAATGGGATGCTCCATTCTCAAAACATCCCGTCAAAGAAGATTTTTTTTGCGGATGAATTTGGACAATTTCCGTCCGGCACTGTTGGTGCCTCACAAATGGCTCAAACAAAAGTTCCACTACTTGCTCACCTTCCTGACCTTTACGGCAAAAGCAGATGCCGGATTTTTCACCATCATCATATCAAGATCCTCGTGCGAAATGCCCTCACTCAGCAACAGCAATCTGAATGCGCCAAAGACTTCCGTATAGGGCCGAATATTCCCGCCGCGCGGAGCGCCAGGCTGGTACCCGGAAGCATCGTGGGAAAGCAGTACGCGATCCAGCCGGCGAATCATTTTCAAATATTGAACCATTCCTGATATTCTAACTTCTGCGTTCATATCTGGCAGCACACCATCCAGCAGGACCCAGACACCCTTTTCAACGACCGCAAGCACCTTGCCTTTGGAATTCTCCTCCATCGCGTGTGACCAAATAAATGCGGATGGATCTACTCCATATTTTTCCAGAATTTTTAACTGAAGGATGGCTCCAAGGGCCGGTCCTGTCCGCGAAAAAATGGGAAGACCCGTCTCCAGATGGGCAATGCAGGCGGCTGCCACCAGTTTCTTGTCATTCTCGGTCAATTCACTCTTGTCAATGGCAATGTTGATGAATCCCGGCTTGATACCAGTATTGCCGATGCCGTTTTTAGCCTCCCCGATCCAAATCAGGGCAATCTCTTCCGCGCTCATGTCACCGATCTCCTTGGGCAGGTGAATACCTCCATCAACGGAATACCAGCCAGTCCCGGTGAGGATATGAATCCCGGTTTTACGCGAAATTTCGGCAAGCAATTGCGGATCCCGCCCCATAAATTCAGGGGTACCGTCAACAAAGGTTTGAACTTTGTGGGATTTGAGCTCCTGAAAAAATGGCATCATTCTGTCGATGACGGAATCTCTGTTGTAGAGGTTGGAGCGCGTCGAATCAATGGGTGCCACATTAAACAAAACATGTTCATGGGACAAGGTAAGACCCATGGCAGAAACAGGAATCTCTCCCGTCACTGTGACGACCTTTGGTTCATTGTTCCGGCAGGAAGAAAGAACAATCAAAATAACGCAAGCAAAAAGAGTAAACCTGGGACGAAGAGCGGACATATCTACAGAGTTTAAAATTCAGGATACGAAGATAAATTGTTAAAGCATATCTCAGCAAGGTTAAGACAAAAATAGATCAAACGACAAAACAATATTTGGATTTCCGGCAAAGTAACCGTCTTTACCTCCCCATCGGAGGCTTCGAAAAAAATATCTTCACTTTTCGGACTATTTTTTGCGTGGATTCAAATCTTTAAAAAACATTTAATATATTTACAAAGTATATAAAGTACACTAACTAAGTATTTTTTCATAACTGACTGATCTATGGATGCTTTCCACAAAACAATTTCGAATGTTTCTGTAGACTGCGTGATTTTCGGATTCGACTTCGAGAAACTGAATGTGGTGTTGGTGGAAAGGGAATTTGATGATCCATTGACCGGGGATGTTATTTTAAAAGATTTCACGCTGGCAGGATACCATATTTTTGAAGATGAAGATCTCGACAACGCTGCCTATCGCATCCTAAAAGACAGAACCGGCTTGGAAAATATCTATCTGGAGCAGTTCGCCACTTTTGGCAAAGTTGGCCGTGTGGCAAAACCCCAGGATCAGCTCTGGTTAAAGTTGATTGACCAGGGGTTCGCCGACAGGGTTTTGACGGTAGGCTATTTTGCCTTGATCAACAGCTCGCAGGTCATGTTATCCAGCGATAAATATAAAATTCAGTGGGTACCTGTCGAGGAGGCCAACAAAATGGAACTCGCCTTCGACCACAATGAAATACTCCAGAAGGCATTGGATACGCTGCGCACAAAAGTCAGGACTGAACCAATTGCCTTTGAGCTTTTGCCGGAGCTCTTCACCCTTACCCAGCTTCAAAAATTATATGAGGCAATAACAGGAAATTCAATTGACAAAAGAAATTTCAGAAAGAAAAAACTGCAAATGCCTTTCATTGTTCCCATGAAGGAAAAACAGGAAGGTGTATCACACAGGCCGGCCCGTCTATTCCATTTCAATCGCGAGATATTTGACATTACGCGAAATGAACGATTTGGAAATCTATTCTGAACTTATAAAATAGGGAAATCAAATTCTGATTTGATTTCCTTTTGAAGACCAAACTAATTTTCAGTATCCATTTTAACAACAAAGGATGTGGAAAAACTTGCACTAAAGGAAAAAGTAGGTTACGCTTTGGGTGATACAGCCGCCAACATAGCCTGGCGGTCACTTACCACCTTTCTATTGGTTTTTTACACCGATGTTTTCGGTATAACCGCTGCGGCAGCCGGGGTTCTTCTGTTGGTAGCCCGACTTTCGGACGGTGGCCTGGATATCGTCGTGGGCATGCTGGCCGATCGTACCCATACAAAATATGGCAAATTCCGGCCCTGGATTTTATGGTCTGCCCTGCCGCTGGGCGTTTTTATGGCGCTTACCTTTTCTACGCCTGATTTTAGCTATACAGGAAAGCTGATTTATGCCTATTTCACCTACATCTTGCTGATGTTTATCTACACGGCCAACAACATCCCCTATTCGGCCCTGATGGGTGTCATGACCAGCTCCCACCAGGAGAGAACATCCCTTTCATCCTATCGTTTTGCCGGAGCCTACCTGGGTGGCATCATCACACAGGGATTCCTGATCTATCTGGTGATGTTTCTGGGAAACGGCAATAAAAATCTGGGATATCAATATGCGATGTACCTTTTTGCCGTACTTCTGGTGGTCTTTCTATTGATAACCTATGCAACCACAAAGGAGCGTGTTTTACCTCCCAAGGATCAGCACACGAACATTGGGAAAGACATCAAAGACCTGGTAACCAATCGGCCATGGTTAATTTTGCTGGTCATCGGATTTCTTTTTGTAACCTACAATTCCATCAAACAAGGAATTACTGTCATCTATTTTGAAAGGTACCTGAACAACATCCCTTTAACGGCCTATTACATGGTAGCCCTGCTGGTAGTTTCGATGGTAGCGGCTTTGGTCACCACTCCGCTGGCTGCATATTTTGGAAAAAAGAACCTTTTTATCTATGTTATTCTCTTTTCCGTCCTGACCAATGGCGCCTTGTATTTTTGTGCTCCAACAGATCTTGCACCAATTTTTACACTGGGCATTTTGTCTGAATTTGGAGCAGGAATCATGCCTGTACTCTTTTTTGCCATGTTGGGAGATGCCGCGGACTATTCGGAATGGAAAAACAACCGCCGCGCGACAGGTCTCTTCTACTCGGCCGGGACTTTCGCCATGAAATTTGGAGGAGGGGTTGCCGGAGCCATCATTGGATTTGTACTCACTGCCTATCATTACAATGGAATGGATGCAGGTTCAATAGACGGAGCCATCCCGGGCATTAAACTTCTGATGAGCTGGATTCCGGGCATTTTCGGACTCATTGGAGTCGGGGTGCTTACCTTCTATCCGCTTACCAAAAAGAGGCTGGATCAGATTGAACTGGATCTGAGAGCCAGAAAATCACAACAGGATCAGGTCTGAATTACTTCTTAACATTTTCATTCACTCGGCTATGAAATATGGTTTTTTTGATGATCGGAAGAGGGAGTATGTCATAAACAATCCACGTACCCCCTGGCCTTGGATCAACTACCTTGGCAATGAAGATTTTTTCTCGCTCATATCCAATACGGCAGGAGGCTATTCATTTTACAAGGATGCCAAATTCAGACGTTTAACCCGCTACCGGTACAACAATGTTCCCATGGATAGTGGTGGTAAGTATTTTTACATCAAGGATGGCGGAAACACCTGGTCACCCGGATGGAAACCGTGCAAAACTGAATTGGACCAATATGAATGCCGTCACGGCATGAACTATACGATTATCAAAGGGAAGAAAGAGGGAGTCACCGCAGAGGTTTTGTACTTCGTACCCTTAAAAACATGGGCCGAGGTTCAAAAACTGACCCTGACCAACGATAGCCCTTCCAAAAAAACACTGAAAGTGTTCTCGTTTGTGGAGTGGTGCTTGTGGAATGCGGCTTCAGACATGGAAAATTTTCAACGCAACTTCTCCACGGGTGAGGTGGAAATAGAAGGTTCTGTAATTTACCATAAAACTGAATACAAGGAGCGACGCGACCATTTTGCCTATTATTCCGTCAACGTTCCGATTCAGGGCTTCGATACCGACAGGGAATCCTTCTTCGGCTTGTACAATGGATTCGAGGAACCGCAGGTTGTATCGGAAGGAATGCCCCGTTTCAGCGAAGCCCATGGTTGGTCGCCCATTGCTTCACACTACCTCGAGGTAGAGCTACAACCCGGCGAATCCAGAGATTTCATTTTTGTACTGGGATATGTTGAGAATAGTCCGGAGGAAAAATGGGAATCAAAAAACATCATCAACAAAAAGAAGGCCAGGGAGACCATTGACCGTTTCGACACCTCCAACAAGGTGGATGCAGCACTTGCAGAGTTAAGAGAATACTGGGACAACCTGCTGGGGGTATTCACCGTGGATTCGGGAGATGAAAACCTCGACCGCATGGTCAATATCTGGAATCAATACCAATGCATGATCACCTTCTGCTTCTCCCGCTCGGCTTCCTTTTTTGAGTCCGGGATCGGACGGGGAATGGGATTTCGGGACTCGAACCAGGATTTGATCGGATTCGTCCACCAGATTCCAGAACGTGCGCGCCAAAGAATCATCGACATTGCTGCAACGCAATTTCCGGACGGAGGCTGCTACCACCAATATCAACCGCTGACCAAACGGGGAAACAACGAGGTTGGAGGTGGATTCAACGATGATCCGCTCTGGCTCATCCTTGGAACCACATGTTACATCAAGGAGACAGGAGACTTCGACATTCTGGAAGAACAGGTGCCCTTTGACAACAACGAAGAGTTGTCACGAACCCTTTTCGATCACCTCACTGTCTCATTTGACCACGTTGTGAACAACCTGGGCCCGCACGGCTTGCCATTCATTGGCCGTGCAGACTGGAACGATTGTCTGAATCTCAATTGCTTCTCCAACGACCCCAACGAATCCTTCCAGACTACCGGCAACAAAACCGAGGGTTCCAGGGCAGAATCCGTGATGATTGCCGGATTATTCGTGGTATACGGAGGTGAATATGTTGCTCTATGCCGCAAAATCGGGAAAATGGAGGAGGCCGAAAGAGCCCGGATACAGGTCGATTTAATGGTGGAATCCATTGTGAAACACGGTTGGGATGGGGATTGGTTTCTCCGGGCATATGATTACGACGGAGCCAAAGTCGGAAGCCGGGACAATGAAGAGGGGAAGATTTTCATTGAGTCCCAGGGTTGGTGCACGATGGCAGGAATCGGCCATCAGGAGGGTTTCTGCATCAAGGCGCTTGACTCTGTCAAACGACTTCTGGACTGTGAGCATGGCATAGTACTCAACCATCCCGCTTTCACAAAATACTACATCGAATACGGGGAAATTTCCACCTATCCTGCCGGGTACAAGGAGAACGCCGGAATCTTCTGCCACAACAATCCATGGATCGTTATCGGGGAAACCGAAGCTGGTAACGGAAACCGTGCATGGGAGTATTACAGGAAAATTTGCCCCTCCTACCTGGAACAAATCAGTGAACTCCATAAAACGGAGCCTTATGTTTATGCACAAATGATTGCCGGTAAAGATGCTTTTAAACCGGGTGAAGCCAAAAATTCGTGGCTGACTGGAACGGCCTCCTGGAATTTTTATGCCATCACCCAACATATTCTGGGTATTCGTCCGGATTATGACGGCCTGCTTCTTGATCCGTGTATTCCATCAGACTGGAAACATTTCAGGGTATCCCGCAGGTTCAGGGGTTCCACGTACAACATTGAAGTGAGCAATCCGGAAGGAAGGATGAAGGGTATCAAAAGAATCACTGTTGACGGTATAAAAATGGAATCCAATTTGCTGCCTTTGTTTTCAGATGGCAAAGAACATGTTGTGAAAGTCAATTTATGAGAGATCACAGCTACCTTATTCTGATGAATTGAATGAAAAAATCTCAGTCATCAACTTCCCTTTGGCAGTTACCGGTGCTTCCCATCATTTATCTTTTTTGTCGGGCTTCAAGAACTCAAAACAGCTATTTTTTTTATCCCTCAATTTAATTTTATTAATAATTGTTAAATAATGCACAAAAATCATGGTGAATATTAAAAAATAATTTCTACCTTAGTGATATAATTACAATAACTAAGATTACAAAGCCTATTTCTCTGTATTTCAAAAGCTTACAACCAAACAAACCGTTTTTTTTGATCATTTTATTTTGCTTTGATTACAAATTCTGTTGTTCTTAGGCACTTTTACAGTGCGAAATTTGTGTATTAATATCTTAATTTTTGTTAATTTTATTTTAGATTCAGATTGAGATTAAGAAAATGAGACTTTTTCGATGCAAAAAATGGCCTCAAGATTACCGCTGAAACTGACTAAAAATTCGATTAAATAAACTAGCCCTTGTATTAATAATTACCAATCTTAATTTTATCAATTTATGAAACAAAAAAAAGTGACTTCCCTGCCTAAAGGCAAATGGACCAGGATGCTTCTATCGCTGGTTTTGCTTATGGTATTTACAACTGTCATGGCTTTTGCACAAAAGCCTATTTCCGGAAAAGTAACAGATGAAAATGGTGCCTCTATCCCGGGCGTTTCTGTCGTCGTAAAAGGTACTACTACAGGAACAATCACAGATATTGATGGTAAATACAATCTTAAAGTGTCAGCCGATGCAAAGACACTCTCCTTTTCATTTATTGGGATGGTTTCTGTAGAGGTCCCTATTGGTCAAAGCAACGTGATCAATGCAAGCATGAAGAGCGAGGCCATTGGCGTTGAAGAAGTTGTTGTCGTTGGATATGGCACACGTCAAAAGGAGCAATTAACTGGTTCTGTTTCAACTGTTTCTGACAAACAGCTGAAAGTTTCCAGTGCCCCCAGTGTCGTTAGCCGTATGCAGGGTCAGGTTTCCGGTGTGACCATTTCTTCAGGAAACACTCCTGGTGCAGATGCAACCATCCGCATCCACGGTATCGGTACTGTGAACGACCCTACTCCATTGTACGTGATTGACGGCGTTCCTGTCGGGCCGGGAAACAACATCAATCCAAACGATGTGGAATCTATTTCCGTTTTGAAAGATGCATCTTCAGCAGCCATTTATGGTAGCCGCGGTGCCAACGGTGTTATCCTGATTACGACCAAACACGGTCGTGAAAATCAGGAACCTACTGTCACCTTCTCTTTGAGGACAGGTCTTTCCCAAGCTTCCAACCAATACAACCTGCTGAACACAACAGAATATGGTCAGGCAGTTTGGATGCAAGCCAAGAATCTTGGCAATGCACCCAATTCTGCACAATATGGCAGTGGCAGTTCACCGAGAATCCCGGATTATGTGCTTCCTGCAAACACCATGTCAGGCGATCCTTCTGTTGCACCTGCTCTCTACAATTATCCTGATTACCAGATTTACAAGGCAAATAAGGTAGGTACCGACTGGTACAATGAGATCTATCGCAAGGGAATCGTGCAGGAATATGACCTGGCCGTTTCAGGTGGTGGCAAGAAATCAACCTACTCTCTTTCTGCCAATTACCTCGACGAGCAAGGCTTCCTGATCTATACAGGATTCAAAAGATACACTTTCCGTGTAAATGCTGAGTCCAAATTCGCCAATTGGTTGAAAGTCGGTGAATCCGTACAGGCAAGTTTGGTTCATCAAAACGGTGACCTAAGCAATGCCGGCGAAGGAAATGCCATCTCCATGGCTTACCGTATGCAACCTATCGTTCCGGTTTATGACATCAATGGAAACTTTGCAGGTACAAGGGCTCCCGGAACCGGTAATGCTGCCAACCCTGTTGCCATGTTATCCCATGCACAGAACAACGACGGTAAATATTTGCGTGTACTCGGAAATATTTTCGGCGAGGCCACCATCATGAAAGGATTGACGGTTAAGAGTTTATTCGGATACAACGTAGGCCAGTGGAATGCCAAGAACTACACCATGCCAACCTACGAAAATGCCGAGCCAAATAAAGTGGCTGGTTTGAGTGTTGAGTCCAACTATACAATTCTGTGGAACTGGGCCAATACAATTAACTACAGCACAACCATCAATGACATCCACAAAATCAATGTTGTATTGGGAACAGAAGCAGTTTCCAACCAATATCAATGGATGACAGCAGGACGCAGCCAGTATTTCTCACTGACTCCTTCTTACATGCAGCTTGGTTCAGGAGAACTTGCAAAGGTCAATGACGGAAGCGGTTCAGAATGGGCTTTGTTCTCCCAGTTCGGACGTGCCAACTATGACCTGAAAGGCAAATATTTCTTTGAAGGTACTTTCCGTCGTGACGGTTCTTCCAGATTTGGTTCTGCCAATCGCTACGGTATTTTCCCTGCAGCTTCAGGTGCCTGGGAAATCAGCAAGGAAAGCTTCATGGCCGGTTCAAAAAAATGGCTGGATATGTTGAAAATCAGAGGTGGTTGGGGTAAGTCCGGTAACGACCAGATTGGTGAATACAACATGTATTCTACCTATGGAACAAACGGCTATACTGCTGCCTACAACCTGAATGGAACAACAGGATCTGCAGTAGCAGGATTTGAACCATCCACGAGTGGTAACCCCGACGTAAGCTGGGAAACAACTCAAACCTATGACCTGGGTGCCAATGCAACCATGTTCGACAGGAAAATGACTGCATCTGTTGCCGTATGGCAGCGTAACACATCCGACATGCTTTACCGCCTGAGCGTTCCACAAACCATGGGTATTGCAACACCTCCATTTGTCAACATTGGTAAAATGAAAAATACCGGTATTGACATCGAAGTTGGTTATCACAATACTTTGATGGCCGGAAAACTGACCTATTCTGTCAATGCAACCTGGTCACACTACAAAAACGAAGTGGTTTCCCTTTCAAACAATCTTGCAGAAGTTGTTGGTTATTCCCTTCGTCAGGTGGAATATACCCGTGCCACAACCGGACAGCCATATCCTATGTTCTATGGTTTGATTGCTGATGGAATCATCCAGACTGCCGCTGAAGCAAAAGCTGCTCCCCAGTTTGATACTTATACCACCGTTGGTCACTTCAAATACAGAGATCTGAATGGTGATGGTAAAATCACGCTTGACAAAGACCGTACCTATATCGGCGATCCTCATCCCAAATTTACGGGTGGTCTGAACATTGACCTCGGCTATGCAAATTTTGACCTGAACATGTTCTTCTACGGAAGTTATGGAAACGACATGATCAACTATGTCAGCCGCTGGATTGACTACGGAATGTTTGTTGGAGGCTTGAGCAAGGATGCCCTTTACAACACCTGGACACCTACGAACACTGGTGCCAAATTCCCTATGCTTGATGGCGCTGCGCACTCCCAAGAGGCTTCTACTGCCTTTATCGAAGATGGTTCTTTCCTCAGACTGAAAACTTTGAGATTAGGCTATACCCTTCCTCAATCTACACTTGACAAACTTAAAATGAAAAGCGTTCGCCTCTATCTTCAGGCAACCAACCTGTTCACGATAACCAAATACAAAGGTCTTGATCCTGAACTCGATTCATCCGGTATGTCAATGGGTGTTGATCAGGGTTCCTGGCCAACTGCTCGTCAGATTACAATTGGTGTCACTCTTGGACTGTAATCTATCATGAACAATAATAATTTTAAACAAAAGAATAATATGAAAAAACTATCAATTATAGTGGCTACCTGCTTCTTACTGGCCATTTCTTATTCTTGCTCCAACTCGTTTTTGGATAAAAAGCCGCTTGGGTCGACTTCCGAAGATGTATTTTACAACGAAACGGGCATCAATGCGTTGCTGACTGGAGCTTACAGCATGGTCAAGGGATCAGCTCTTTGGACTGTATCCTGGGGTGCATCCATCACAAACTGGACCTATGGCTCCGTCGCTTCAGACGATGCTGCGAAGGGTTCCTACGAAGGTGACCAGATTCCAATCAATGAAATCGAACAGTGGCAAGTTTCAACTACCAACAATTATCCAGCAGACAAATGGTGTCTGAACATTGGCATGGGGGTTAACCGCTGCAACATTGTATTGAATGTAATTGCCAAAACTCCATCTCTTGCCGCCGCTACAGCCACTGAACTAAAGGCTGAAACACGCTTCCTGAGGGGATTGTACTATTTCGAATCCTGGTTGGTTTTCGGCGACAATATTCCATTGATCACTGAGGACAAAGTGGACGTTGCAAACAAAATCAGCAATACCAATGCCGCCGGTGCCGTATTGAAATTCATTGAGGACGACCTCGCTTTTGCAGCTGCCAACCTTCCTGCAACACAAACACAGGTGGGACGTGCAACAAAATATGCCGCCATGGCTCTTGCTGCCCGTGCTTACATGCAGGTACTCGACTATGCAAGCGCAAAACCACTCTTGGATAACATCATCAACAGCGGACAATTCTCTCTTGCTCCCAAGTTCTTCGACAACTACCGGATCGCTACCAACAACAACAAGGAGTCCATTTTTGAAATTCAGCGAAATGTCAATGACATCAGCGAGTCTTTGAATGGTGAAATGGGTATCGGACTTAATGCACCATATGCCCCTGAATTGGGTATGTGCTGCGGTTTCCACCAACCGAAACAAAACCTCGCCAATGCATTCAAAGTTGATCCAAACGGATTGCCTTTGTTTGACACCTTCAACGATGTTGACCTCAAAAACGACGAAGGCATTGCCTCTACCGACGTATTCGTTCCTGCTACAGATTTGCTGGACCCACGTATCGACTTCACCATGGGCCGTCGCGGACTTCCCTACATGGATTGGGGTATCATGCGCGGTGCAGACTGGATTCGTGACCAATCATGGGGCGGACCATATGTAACAGCCGAAAAAACCTTCTTCTACAAATCTGAACGCAACACATTGTCCACCACAACCGGATGGCAAACAGGTATCTGTGCCAACAACTGGCGTTACCTGCGTCTGAGCCACGTATTGTTGTGGAGAGCCGAAGTTGCCGTTTCAGAAGGCGACCTTGCCACTGCACTCAAATATGTCAACATGATCCGCGTAAGAGCAGGCGCTGAAGTAGTAATGGGTAAAGTGAACATTTTCTCTCTCCCAATCAACGTCAACACCGGAGACACCTGGAAACAATATGTTGATTTCACCAAACCTGCAGCCAATTACAAAGTTGGTACCTATACATCATTCCCAGACAAGGCCTATGCCTTGAAAGCTGTACAATGGGAAAATCGACTGGAATTCGGTACCGATGGTCTTCGCTTCTTCGACCTGAGACGTTGGGACAAGGCAGCTCCTGGTTTCATGGCTGCTACGCTGAACGCTTATGCGAAAGCTGACCTCAGGAACAGACCCAATGTCATGAAGGGCGCTACCTTTGATGAAAAGGACAAATATCAACCAATTCCTCAAACTCAGCTTGATCTGGAACCCGGCGTTTTGAAACAAAATACTGGTTACTAATCAAAAGTTGAATACAAATAAGGACGGCTGCTTCAATTCGATTGAAGCAGCCGTTTTATTTTATTGGAAACCAAAAAAATCAAATTGTAAAGACGCGCTATAGCGCGTCTCCACGTATGCATGAATCCAAAATAGTAATATTATCTCCCTGCAAGTGCATACCAGACACTGTTCTCCTGGTAATCCTCAATCAGTTTGGCCTGAACCGAAAAGTTAAAATGTCCGATGAGGGAGGATATCTCTTTGCGTAAGGTGGAAACCGCATTCTCGACCATGTCGCTGCGGAATCCCTTTTCGCCAAGATCCAGCACCATTTCAAGTGATATGATCCGCGAAAGCGCCTGACCCAACTCTACCATCTTGCGTTGCGGCAATTCAAAATTGAGATTGAAATCAAGAAGATCCTTGAAATAATCTGTCGCTTTTCGGGTCAGATCATTCGTATTCAAAAAATTGAAAAGGTTCGACTCCCTGGCTTGTTTCATCTGTTTGACAATGGCATCCGAAATCTGCGAATAGAGCATGTCGTTCGAACCTTCAAATATCTGGAAGGGCCTGCTGTCGGTAATGCCTCTCCCACCGATGTGGCTCAGCCTGTAAGCCTTGGCACCAACCAACTGAACCAATGACTGTGCTGCGTTCTGCATCAAATCCGTCACATAGCTTTTCACGGAATTGGCCTCGACTGCGCAGAGGGATAGGTCATTTTCGATGCCTGCCTTTGTGCTGCTGCTGACACACATGGCAGAAGCAATCGTAAAGGAGGACTGCAGGTCCGTCAGGCGGTGCTGTACCTGGTCATAGGCCACCAGCCGCTTGCCGGAGACTGACCGTTCCCTGGTGTGGGCCAAGGCCTCATCCAGCATCCGCTGAATAAATCCAAGTGCCATTCCGGGAAACTGGAGCCGGCTCCTGTGAAGTAGGTCAAGCAACAGTTTTATCCCGGTTGAATGAGGCTGAAGCCGGTACAGGGAGGGTATTTCCACATCTATCCTGTTGCGGCCGTAGGGTATCTGGTAAAGTCCTAGGTTGTCAAAAAATTCCTCCACCACAATTTGCTGATTGGCTTGGTTCACATCACAAAGGAAGAAGTCTATGTCTCGTTTCAATTCACCACTTTTCAGCTGTTCACGCGCTGTAAGCAGCCAGAAATCCGCCCAACCTGTCAACCCTGCCCAGTGTTTGGTTCCCTTGAGGTTGAAATGATCACCGTCGGTAGTGAAGGATGTTTGCATGTTCAGTGCATCACTGCCGTGACCAGGTTCCGTAATCATCAGTCCGCCCATGTTCTGGGCCGTCATGAAACGATTAAAAACAGCCGACTTGGCCTCTTCTGTACCATATTTGGCGAGAGGTTGCAGAAAAAGTGCCGAGTTGATGCCAAGCGTAAGCGACAATGCAAGCGATTCGTAGGAGGCGGCCGAAAGCAATGCCAGAATCTCCTCCACCTTGCCGCCTCTTCCCCCATATTGTTCAGGAATATTGACAGACAAAGGATTGCCAGACATCACCTCCCGCATCACAAACGGAGGCATTCCCCTGCTTGTACTGAGTTGGTCAATGTCCGCACGAACACGATAGGCGTGGCGGCTTCGCACACGAAAATCCTCCAAAAAACTTTCAAATGTTTCTCCGGAGTTGATTGAATGGTTACTAATCATGGCAGTTAAAAAAATTACAGAAGATAATTGCTATTAGCAAATAATTAATTGGAATGAAACCCGGACCGCTTTGCAGGCTGGATCAAAAAAAACTCAGAAATCAACTGATAACTATGGGTTGAACGGCTAAATGCATGATATGTTGCAAAAAAAATCGTTATTTTTAAAGATTAATTCTAATCATTATCCAAAACCATGTCAGAAAATCAAACTAAAAAACTAAACCGGCGTTCCTTTTTTGGAACTTCGATGATGGGTGCAGCGGGTGTGGCACTCATGCCAGGCATTGTAACAAGCTGCCAGACAAAACCTTCCGGACCCAAGGCAGACGTCCGTCTGGGTTTCATTGGAATGGGCAGGCAATCCATGTTTCTGATGAACGGATTCATTCAGATTCCCGGTGTCGAAGTCATAGCAGGTTGTGATGTATATGGCATCAAACGCAAAAGATTTGAAAAAAGGGTAGCCGCCTTTTATGCCAAGAGTGGCAAAAAGTCCAATGTAGTGACGTATGAAAAATTTGAGGATCTGCTCAAAAATCCTGATGTAAATGCAGTAGTCATTGCAGTTCCAGATCATTCCCATGCCAGGATCGCCATCGCCGCCCTGAAGGCAGGCAAGGAGGTCTATCTTGAAAAACCGATGACCTTTACCATCAAGGAAGGTCAGGAACTGGTCAAATGTGTACGTGAAAACAACCGTATTTTAGGTGTTGGCAGCATGCAGCGGTCGGATGCCAATTTCCAGTACGCCATCAATCTGGTGCATACTGGTGCCATCGGAGAAATTGAAAAAGTAAATGCCTATGTCGGCGCACCTCCAAAACCATATGATCTGCCTGAGCAACCGCTTCCAGCAGACCTGAACTGGGATTTGTGGCTGGGATCACTCACTGCAAAAATTCATTTCAACAATGAACTTGACCCGCCTATCAAACTGGAGCCGGAAGAGGATGAAAAAATCTGGGGTGCCTGGCGCTGGTACACAGAAATGGGCGGAGGTTTCACCACCGACTGGGGAGCACACATGTTCGATATCGCACAGTGGGGCTTGAAGATGGACAAAAATGGTCCGGTTGAAATATCTCCTATCGGGGATGGCACCGAATACATGACCTTCAAATATGCCAACGGTGTCGTGATGACATCCGAGCCTTTTGACGAAAAGAAAACCAAAGGGGTGAAATTCTGGGGAAAAAATGGCTGGATAGAGGTAGCCCGCGGCTATTTCAATGCTTCAGATGCCAAACTGATGCCGGCCAAGAAGGAGGAGGTAAAAGGTTCCTACGAAACCAGCATCCCTCACCAGGTCAATTTTGTAGAGGCAGTGCGCGGCCACAAGGATCCTGCTGTACCTGTCGAGGTCGGCCACAGCAGCTGTACGGTTTGTACACTCGGCAACATTGCCTGCCAGCTGAAACGGACCATCAAATGGGATCCTGCCAAGCAGCTTTTCGTGGACGATACAGATGGTGCAGCCACCAAGATGATGCATTACCAGTATCGTGATGGATACACACTTCTTTAATAAAAAAAGGCTCCGAGAGGAGCCTTTTTAAGATATGAGATATAAGAGATAAGACAGGAAATTAGGGCATTTGGCTCTAAAAAAAAGGAGAGACGCTTCACCAAAGTCGTCTCTCATCTCTTATATCTCATATCTATCTATTCCACCCTCCAGGTATTTCCGCTGGAGAGCAGCTGATCTACTGAGCCAATTTTTGATTTTGATTTGGCCTCAACGATCTGGGCCTCCATCGCCTCATTGTAAACTTTGGAAGGGAATGCCCGAATCACACCCATGGCTACAGGAAAATCGGGATATTTCATGTTAATGAGCGACTGGTGCAGGAATCCATCCTGATCCATGGCATCATGAACCAGCACATCCTCAGGTGCAATTCCATTTTCGCCGATCCGAACAACCCTCAATTTGCCTTTTTCAAGCACGATGCCCTTGTCTCGGTTGTTACCGAAAATCATGGGTTCACCGTGTTTCAGGAAGATCTGGCGTTCTTCCCTGCTCTTGGGGTCAGATATGGTCTCATGAATGCCATCGTTGAAGATCACGCAGTTCTGGAGGACTTCCACAACCGAGGTGCCCTTAAATTTGGCAGCTTCCTCAAAAATTTCCTGGGAATGTTTCAGGTTGTTGTCGACGCAACGTGCAAAAAAGGTTCCACCGGCGCCAAGCACGAGTTGTCCGGGCACGAAGGGATCCTCGATGGTACCCATCGGTGAGGTTTTTGTCACAAAACCCCTGTCGGTGGTGGGTGAATATTGTCCTTTGGTCAGTCCATAGATCTTGTTGTTAAACAAAATGATGTTCAAATCTATATTCCTGCGAATGGCGTGAATGAAGTGATTACCGCCTATGGCAAGGGCATCACCATCGCCGGTAATCTCCCATACAGTCAGTTTCGGATTGGCACATTTTACGCCTGAAGCAATGGCCGCTGCCCTGCCGTGAATGGTGTGAAAACCAAACGTGCTGACGTAGTAGGGAAAACGGGAAGAGCATCCGATTCCGGAGATAACGGCAAAATCCTCGTGACGAATGCCCAGGTTGGCCATGGCTTTCTGAACGGCATTCAAGACTGCATGGTCACCGCATCCGGGGCACCATCTGACTTCGCTTTCGCTTTTGAAGTCCTTGAGGGTATAGTTCAATGTATCTTGCATGATTATTCCTCTATAAGTTTTAAAAATTGAGCAGAAAGCTCGTGGATGGTGAAGGGAAGTCCCTGAACTTTGTTAAACTGGGTATACTTGAATTGCGGCAATTTGTCGCGCAAATATCCCACGAATTGGCCCAGGTTTAATTCGCAGACGACTATCTTCTTGTAGTTTGCAAATACCTCAGCCGTATTGGAAGGAAGCGGTTTGATGTAATTGAAATGTGCCAGGCTGATTTTTGTCCCCTTAGCCAGCAATTCGCGGACAGCCGTGTCAAGATGGCCCAAGGTTCCACCCCAGCCAACTACCAGCAAATCTCCGGCAGCTTCTCCCACAACCTCAAGCTGAGGCAACATATCTGCCACCGCTTCTACCTTGTCTCTTCTGATTTCACACATCAGTTGGTGGTTGGCAGGATCGTGGCTCACATTGCCCGCTTCATCCTTTTCGAGTCCACCGATCCGGTGTTGAAATCCATCCATGCCGGGGAAAGCCCATTCCCGTGCCAGCGTTTTTGGATGACGCTGATAGGGTTTAAAGGTAGCCGCATCCCTGGCAATTCTTGGCGTTATAGCGGGCAATTCAGCCATGGTTGGAACTTTCCATGGCTCTGTACCGTTGCCAAGGAAACCATCTGTCAGCAACACCACAGGCACCATGCGTTCCAATGCAATCTTGGCCGACATATAGGCATAGTGGAAACAGTCAGAAGGAGTCGATGCCGCAACGACTACCACAGGGCTCTCCCCGTTTCTGCCATACAACGTCTGCAACAAGTCGGACTGCTCCGTTTTGGTCGGAAGTCCGGTGGATGGTCCTCCACGTTGCACATTGACCACCACGAGTGGCAATTCGGCGATCACGCTTAACCCAAGCGCCTCTGATTTCAGGGCAAACCCGGGTCCGGAGGTAGATGTCACAGCCAGGTCACCGGCAAACGCTGCGCCGATGGAGGTACAGATTCCTGCAATCTCATCTTCGGCCTGGAAGCTTTTTACGCCAAGGTCTTTTCTTTCGGCAAGTGCCTGCAAAACTTCTGTTGCAGGAGTGATGGGATAGGAACCGATGAAAAGTTCCAATCCGGCTTTCTCAGAAGCAGCCAGAAGGCCCCAGGCGGTTGCCTGGTTACCGTTTATGTTCCGGTACAGACCTTTTTCAATGGGGGCAGGATGAACGACATACCTTGGTGTCATGTGCTGAAGGTTCCAGGCATAGTTGTAACCGGCATGCAATACTTTCAGGTTGGATTCAAGCACAAGCGGCTTCTTTCCAAACTTTTTGGTGATATAGGTTTCAATGTAATCCAATGGGCGGCTAAAAACCCAGCAAATTAACCCCAGTGCAAACATATTCTTGCTTCTGAGAATGCTCTTGTTGTCTATCTCAAGGTCGATCAGGGCTTCTCTGGTCAATTGCGTGATGGGCACAGGCACCTTGTTGTAATCCAGAAGATTAAGTTCCGTGAATGGGTCGTCTGTCTTAAATTTGGCCTTTTCAAAGTTCTTTTGTGTAAAACTGTCTGAATCATAAAATATGGTCCCACCCGGCATCATGAATTTGGCATTGGCTTTTACAGCGGCGGGATTCATGGCCACCAAAACGTGGGCCAAATCTCCTGGTGTACTAACCTTCTTGTTTCCAAATTGAATCTGAAACCCGGAAACACCTGCCACGGTTCCCTGCGGTGCACGAATCTCGGAAGGATAATCGGGGAAGGTGGAGATATCGTTTCCAAGGAGGGAGGTTGTATCGGAAAACAGGGTCCCGGTGAGCTGCATGCCATCACCCGAATCGCCAGAAAACCGAATCGATACCTCTTCAAGTTCAATCACTTTTGTTTCAATTGACATAGGGTTGAAATAATTATTTGCTACTTTTGAACCACAAAATTAAACTTTTTTAGAAAATGGCCATCATAAAAACGTTGCTGGGGAAAACTCCCCGTATGGGCGCCAATTGTTTTTTGGCCGAAACTGCTGTAATAATCGGAGATACCATACTTGGCAATAATTGCAGCGTTTGGTTTGGTGCAGTTTTAAGGGGTGATGTCAACTACATCAAGATAGGCGACAATGTCAACATACAGGACAATGCAGTCGTACACGGCACGTATGAAAAGTCTCCTACCAACATTGGGAACAATGTCTCCATCGCCCATGGAGCCATCGTGCATGGCTGTACCATCCACGATCATGTATTGATCGGAATGAATGCCGTTGTGTTGGATGATGCCGTCATTCAAAGTAATTCCATCGTTGCAGCGGGTGCAGTGGTAACCAAAGGTACAGTTGTTGAAACAGGCTCCGTTTATGCAGGGTCTCCTGCAAAAAAAATCAAGGAGATCAGTCCGGAACTGATCGAAGGTGAGATCAACAGGATTGCCGCCAATTACCATACCTACTCGGGATGGTACAAGGAGTAAAAAAATAAATTCAGAAATTGATTATCTCATAAATATCATTCGCATGAAGCCCACGCTTATCATACTTGCTGCCGGAATGGGCAGTCGCTACGGAGGACTGAAACAACTGGACGAAGTCGGCCCCAATGGAGAAGCAATCATCGACTACTCGCTCTATGATGCCATCAGGGCCGGTTTTGGCAAAGTGGTGTTCGTCATCCGACACGATTTTGAAGCAGCTTTCAAGGAGCGGTTTGATTCAAAATTAAAAGGAAAAATTGTAGTCGAATATGTTTACCAATCATTGGACAAACTTCCGGAAGGCTACAACCTTCCTCCCAACAGGGAAAAACCCTGGGGTACGGCACATGCCCTGTGGATGGCAGCCAGCGTTGCCAACGAACCGATGGCAGTGATCAATGCAGATGACTTTTACGGCAAGAAAGCCTACGGAGCAATGGCTGAATTTCTAAATTCCTCGACAGATGACAAGGAGTATTCGATGATTGGCTACAATGTTGAAAATACCTTATCGGACCATGGAACCGTTTCGAGAGGAGTATGTGCAACCGATGCAGACGGTTATCTTACCACAGTTGTGGAACGCACGAAAATCAAGGGAGAACCCGATGGCATCTTCTTTTATGAGGATGACGGACGTCACCAACTGGATCCAAAGAGCCCTGTGTCAATGAACTTCTGGGGATTAAAGCCAAATGTATTCGGCTACCTGACAAGTGGATTCTCCCAATTTTTATCTGATCATGGACAAGAGTTAAAATCGGAATATTACATACCGTTGCTGATCAACGACAACATTGTAAACGAAAACATCAAAACCAAAGTGATCGAGTGTGATTCACCCTGGTTTGGTGTTACCTACATCGAAGACAAGCCAATCACCATCGGGAAAATTGCTCAACTCATTGCAGAGGGGGTTTATCCTGAACGGCTTTGGTAATTGGACCTCTTCAACAGGCCGTTCAGCCTCATGCACAGGAAAGAAAACCATAAATTGGTTTATTCGCTTTAGGAACAAAACATTACCAAATGAATGACCAGACTGTTAGACATTTATTCTCCTCCTTTTCACGAAGTGAGCAAATTTTGGATTGGAAACCCTTCGGCCACGGTCACATCAACGATACGTTTCTGATTCGTACGGCAGGAGAACTTGTACCGGATTTTATTCTCCAAAGGAAGAACCACCAGATATTCAAGGATGTGCCCGGGATGGTAAACAATATTTTGCTTGTCACCAACCACATACGTACAAAAATAGAAGCTGCAGGGGAAACTGAACCCGACAGGAAGGTAATGAGATATCTCCCCGCCACCGATGGAAATTACTATTTCAGGGATGAAGAGGGCAATTACTGGACTCTCTTCCTGTTCATACGGGATTCAGAAGGAATTGAGGAGGTATCCTTTCCTGATCAGGCTTTCAGCTCCGGGAGCGCATTTGGTAAGTTTCAGCTTCAGCTGTCCGACCTGGATGGTACCAAACTGATAGAAACCATTCCAAACTTCCACAACGGCAAATTCAGGTACCAGCAATTTCTGGAAGCCATTTCCACCAACAAGGCATACCGATGCAGTGAAATGAAGCCGGTAATTGATGAGTTGCTGCAAAGAGCCGACAGTATGCTTAACCTGCAACAGTGGCTGGACGACGGGGAGTTACCACTGCGCATCACGCACAATGACACCAAAATTAATAACATCAGGTACGACAAGGATGGCCAAATTTTGTGCATCATCGACCTGGATACAGTCATGCCGGGTACCGTCCTGTTTGATTTTGGAGATGCCATTCGGACCCTTTGCAACAGTGCCGCCGAGGACGAGCCGGATCCGGAGAAAATCAGATTCAGAACCGACTATTTTGATGCCTTTGTAAGGGGATATTTATCAGAAAGTAATAGCTTTCTCACACAACTTGAAAAACAAAATCTGGTCTTTTCCTGCCGCTACATGGTGTGGGAGCAAACCATCCGGTTTCTTTCCGATTACCTCAATGGAGATACCTACTACAAGATCGCCTATCCGCATCACAACAAGGACAGGACTTTGTCACAATTTTGCTACTTGAAGGTTTTGGAGGAAAATGCGGAAAAAATGGAGATTTGTGTTAGAGATGTCCTGTAGGATGTCTCCACGTAAATCCACCCCCATTTNGATCACCCCAATTTGATGTGTTTCGACACGACCGATTTGCCCAAAAAAAGATTGGCCAGCTGGTCAAAATTTACAGTTGATTCTGTTGTCAGGTATTCCCTTCTACCCGATTTGGAACAGACATGTTCCATCTCCGGATGCCTGCGCAGATAGTCCTTTAACTTCTCAGCCACTATGGGTCCCTGCTCCAGCAAATGAACGCCATCGGGAAGGAATTTCCCGATTACATCCGAGAGCAAGGGATAGTGGGTACATCCCAGAATAACCGTATCTATCAGCGGATCTTTGGCAAAGAGGCTGGCCAGATTTTGTTGCACAAAAAAAGCTGCTCCCGGGCTCTCAATCAAATTATTTTCGACGATAGGCACCCACATGGGGCAAGCTTCCTGAACTACCGTAATGGGGCTTAGACGGGACATTTTGGCTATCTCCATCGGATAGGAATCCGACAAGACGGTGCCCAGCGTGCCGAGTACACCCACATGGCCGGTTTCGGTCATTTCCGGGATCATTTCCACACTCGGCCTGATCACACCAAGCACCCTTCGGTCAGGAAAGAAAGCAGGAAGTTCCTTTTGCTGAATGTTCCGAAGTGCTTTGGCCGAGGCCGTATTGCATGCCAGAACGACCAGCCTGCATCCCCTCCCGAACAGCTCACTGACAGCCTGCCAGGTATATTCATAAACCACCTCAAAGGAGCGGTTGCCATAAGGATTTCTGGCATTGTCACCAAGGTAGATGTAATCATAGTCGGGCAGCTCCTCCAGCAAATTCCTGAAGATAGTAAGGCCTCCATATCCGGAATCAAATACTCCTATCGGTTGATAATTCTCAGGCATACAGTTCTATTAACGTTCAAAACTAAGCACGATTCAAGTAAACAGGATGCTGACAAAAAAAGGGCACTGCGAAGTGCCCCTTGTATGATTCAGATCCGCATGGCTTATTTCAAACCAAGCTTGGCCTTTACCAAAGGCATCATGTCTGTGGATTGTGCAGGATTGAAATAGAGTACGTTGTTCACTTCAAAGACATACAACATTCCCTGTTCCTTGGCAACTTCACCAATGGCTTTACGGGCTTTCTCAACAACTGGCTGAAACTGTTTTGTCTCCTCTTTCTGGAGGTTCTCCTGAGCCTGTTGCTGGAAGGTAGTGATTCTCTCTTGCAAACTCTGAATGTCGGCTTCCTTGGCCTGACGAATTGCATCTGTAATGTTGGCCTGTTTAACCAGGGCAACATACTCCTGACCCTTTGTTTGGTACTCTTTCTGCATGACGCTCAATTGAGATTCAAGGTCAGTTTGCATTTTGGCCATCGCTTTCTGGGCAACATCACGTTCGGGCATGGTAGAGATCAAACCCTGAAAATCAATGTGGCCGAATTTCAAAGTCTGTGCCGAAGCAGTGGCTCCAACAAACAAAAGAAGAGAAAATGTTATAACACTTAATAAATGTCTCATGATCAATCTGATTTAATTTTAATGCAGCAAATTTATAATTTTAATTCTTATATCCAAGTTTTTGCAATACCTGATCACTCAAATCAAATTTGGGATTGGTATATATCATGGTCATACTTCCGGCCTTGTCAAAGATGATGGAATAGGCACCCTGTTCTGCAATGGTCTGAACCGCATTGAACACATCATCCTGTATCGGTTTCACAAGCGATTCGCGTTTCTTCGCCAGATCACCGTCGGGTCCGAAATATTGCCGTTGCAGCCTTTTGTACTCTTTTTCCTTGTTGACAATCTGTTCCTCACGCTTTTTCTTCATATCCTGTGACAGCAGGACCACTTCGGCCTGGTAATCCTTGTATATTTGATCCAGCTCGGCATGAAGGGTCTCCACCTCTTTCTGGTATTTCTGGGACAGTTTGTCCAACTGTTCCTGGGCAGCAACGTAGGCAGGTAGTTTCCCAAGGATGAAATCCGTATCCACGTAAGCATATTTCTGCGCAAAACTTGCCGTGATGCACAGGAAAGAAAAGATTCCAATCAAAACTATCTTTTTCATCTTCGTCTGTTTTATCAAGAAGTTGTAATAATAATATTGTCAAATACTAGAACTGCTGTCCCATGATGAAGTGGAACTGGCTGCCACCCGTTCCCTTGGTATAGCCATCGTCGAAGCCGTATCCCCAGTCAAAGCCCATCAGACCAAACATAGGCAGGAAGATTCTAATACCCAAACCTGCAGATCGCTTGATGCTGAAAGGATTGTAGTCGGTAAGATCGTACCAGGCATTACCCGCCTCCAAAAATCCAAGACCATAAATGGTGGCAGATTGGGACAAAGTGATGGGATAGCGCAATTCCATGGTCATTTTCTCATAGATATTCCCACCCTGTGCAGGCGTCAGGGAGTTGTTCTCGTATCCGCGCAATCCGATGTATTCACTTCCGTAGGAGCTGTATCCCGACATGCCGTCTCCACCCAGTTTATAAGATTCGAACGGTGAACGAACATTTTTATTGTAGTAACCCAGAAGTCCCGATTCAAATTTTGTTCTCAGGATCAATTTGGCATCCTGCCGGCCTTGCAAAGGAGTATAAATATCGGCTTTGAAGGCCCATTTGTGGTATTCAATCAACCTGTAGCGCTCTTCCGTCGTCATCGTGGTACTGCTGTAATCCTTGCCTGAAAGCAGGGAGAAAGGTGGAGTCAGCGCCAGTGAAAAGGAGAAGTTGGATCCCCTGCGGGTGTAAAGCGGACTATCCGTTGAATTCCTTCCAAAGACCGTCTTGAAGGCAACCGTGTTGGAGGTACCATTCTGGAACATAAAATATTGCCAGTTGTTCAGGATGTATCGCTGGTAGGATAATTCGTGGTAAAGTGTGAAGTAGTTGTCGGGTCTTTTCAAGCGATATCCCAACCCCACAGATGCACCAATGACACCCATCTTCTGTGTAATATCATAGGTATACTGGTTGTAACCTGAGCCATAACCACCTCCATAGAGGCTGCTTCCTCCGTACATGCTGTTGCTCAATCCATAATTGTAGGCACTGTTGCCGCTCGTCTGAAGGGAATAATAGACAGAGAAGGTGAATGAATTGGGTTTCTTCCCTCCCAGCCAGGGCTCTGTGAAGGAGAAGCTATAAGACTGATAGTATGATCCATTGGTCTGGGCCCGCAGGGAGAGTGTCTGTCCATCCCCGGTAGGAAGTGGCCTCCATGCTTTCTTGTTTCCAATGTTCCTGACGGAGAAGTTGGAGAATTTCAAACCAACGGTACCCACAAACATGCCTGCACCCCATCCTCCGGAGAGTTCAACCTGATCGTTGGCACGTTCTTCCAGTTCATAATTGATGTCTACAGTTCCGTCTTCCGGATGGGGAACAACGTCAGGCTTGATGGCCTCAGGGTTGAAATGGCCCATCTGCGAAAGCTCACGCACCGAACGAATGATATTTTCCTTGCTGAACAACTGGCCCGGACGTGTATACAACTCGCGACGGGCAACGTGCTCATTTGTCTTGGTGTTTCCCTTGATGCCTATGTTGTTGATCGTCGCCTGAGAACCCTCCACAATACGCATTTCAAAATCAATGGAGTCATTTTCCACTTTTACCTCAACCGGATTCAGGTTGAAAAATAGATAGCCAGTATTCAGGTATTCATTTGAAACTGCATCATCGTCCTCGGTCAACCGCTTGTCGAGAAGCTTCTGGTCGAAGATGTCCCCTTTCTTGATCCCAAGAACACGTGAAAGCTGAACATCTGTGAGGACCGTATTTCCCACCCAGCGGATATTCCGGATGTAGTATCGTTCACCCTCGTCAATCCAATATTTTAGCTTGACAGTATTCCGGGTGGTATCTTTTATGATGGAATCAGCTACGATGATGGCGTCGCGGTAGCCATTCTCGTTGTATTTTTTAATCAGATTGATTTTGTCCTCATCAAACTTGTCCTGAAGGAATTTCTTGGAGGAGAAAAAATTGATCAGCTTTTTGGCCTTGGTTTTTTTCATGGACTTCTCCAGGGTGAAGGTGCTCAACTGCTTGGCCCCTACAAATTCAATGGCACTGATCTTAACCTTGGTCTTTTTATTGACAAATATGTCGAGCACCAACTGGTTTTGCTTGGTTGTGTCGTCTTTTTGAACAATGTTTACTTCCGTATTGTAGAAACCTTTGCCCTGGTAAAAGCTCAGAATCTGCCGCTGGGCGGTATTTACCAGGTTGTCAGTCACCTGACCGCCGATGAGCATCATTACCTGTTTTTCAATGTCTTCTTTTTCACTCTTGCTGACACCATGGTAATTTTTGGCTGCCAGACGAGGTCGTTCCTGCAGAAAAATATTCAACCAGATCTGGTCGCCCTTGATTTTAGTAGCAGATATCTTTACATCTGAAAAAAGTCCCTGTTTCCAATATTTCCGTAAGGCAGAGGTAACTGCATCGCCGGGAATCTGAATGTCATCTCCGATATTTAAACCGGAAAGTCCCTTCAAAACTTCCGTATCCAGGAACCTGATACCACTAATTTCCACTCCTGCCAGCTTGTAATGCTTGGGACTGTCGTAAAAAACGGAAAAATTGGTACTGTCGGCCACTGTTTGTGCATACAATTGTGCACCAAAAAATAATGCCAGGAATATCAATACAACTCTTTTGACCATGTCAGATTCTAATTTGTTCACTAGTTTTCCCAAAACGTCTCTCTCTCTTTTGGAAATCGTTAACTGCCTCAAAAAGATCCTCTTTGCGATAGTCTGGCCATAATTTTTGCGTAAAATACAGCTCAGTATAGGCAATCTGCCAAAGAAGAAAATTACTGACCCTGAATTCACCGCCGGTACGAATCAACAGCTCAGGATCAGGCAGGCCAAATGTAGGAAGATATTTTCCAATCAACTCTTCATTGATGCTACTTTTGATAATTTTGTCATTTTTTAACTCATCGGCCAGCTTTTTTGCCGCTTCGACCAATTCCCAACGCCCGGAATAGCTAAGTGCCAGTACCAGACGGAGCCCGGTATTGGAGGCAGTTTTATCCATTGCGCCTGCCAAATTGAGTTGCACCTCACCGGGCAGGGAGGCAATATCCCCAATCGTTCGCAGGGAAACATTGTTTTTGTGGAGATTATCGGTCTCGGCCACAATGGCATGAACCAAGAGGGCCATCAAGGCATCGACCTCCTCCTTCGGACGACTCCAGTTCTCTGTGGAGAAGGCGTAAAGCGTAAGGTAGCGGATGCCAATTTCACCGGCTCCTTCCACCACCGATCTGACGGCTTCAACGCCCTCCTTGTGTCCGAAGATTCTATCCAGACCATTCTGTTCGGCCCAACGGCCATTTCCATCCATGATAATGGCAACGTGCTGGGGCACCATATTCACTTTAGATTCTTTAGAATGCACTTTTCTTTCCATTTTTATCATTCACCTTGCAAACTCCCCGGTCGGCCCATACCTGCCAATGCAGGGACAGGTGCAAAGAGGCATACCAGTCATTGTTCACGAATACACTCGGCGCAAACTGCGCAGGATATTTTTGAGCAAGCGGATCTATATTCTGGAACCGCTTGGGATCTTTTAGATTGTCAAGATTGTCCGTAAAGGTCTTCCTGACACACAACTCCATACACATTCCCAGTCGTTTGGTGAGATTGTACTTGAAACCAAATCCAATTGGAATGATGGGAGCAAGGGCATCTGCATCATTGGTCTTTGCGTTGCTAACCAACAAGGGTTGGTACAAACTTTGAGTTGGCAAGAAAGTACTGTAACTGGGATTCGGCAAGATCGTAGGCATATTAGTAGGTAATGGCATCAACACCAGCGTCCCTTGCCTTGGTGCACGAGAATACAAAACACCCAACCCCAGGGAGAGAAATGGGGTAAACCTGTCTTTTATAATGCTCCCCATTTTGTAATCCATGAAATTGAATTCAAAGATGGTTTCGAAGGTCTGGATGGAACGCTTGAAGTTGAAAGAATCATCCGATTTTTTCAAATAAAGTTCAGTCGGAACTCCGTTGATGGATTGCATCACCCTGGAGGAGGGTTCTGCCAGATTTACTCCGGGGAATTCCCCGTCAGCTTTCAGGTTGCCTGTTACCAGTTGCCCCCTGAGGGACATTCGCTTGTTGAAGTTCCATCTTCCCAGTACGCCATACAAAGGAGTAATTGACGAACCGTAGGAAACATTTTGCAAATCGCCCCAATAGGCAGCCGCACCGATCCGGATGCCCATGTCCGCTGATTTTTGCGGACGTGCCGTAAAAAAGCAGAAAAGCACCAAAACTGTGACCAGCAATTTTTTTATAAAATATGCTGAAAGATCTCTTTTAATAAAAATGTATCTCAAGTTCTGAACAAAGAATGCCATGCAATGGTGTCAAAGGTAATAGAAACCCCCGAAAATATAATTTAAAGAACCTTAAACAGTCAAAAAAATAGTATCAAAAGGGCACATTAGTTTCTTTTGTCGGCCCCCCACAGCAATTTTTTCCGCAGAGTTTCGTAAAAGGATTGATTTTCAAATTTGAGCACATTGATGCTAAAGTCGGACTTACTGATTTTCCAGACCATGTCCGTATCAAAAGGTGCCGAGCGTGAATCGAGTGAAGCCATGTATCTCCCCCCCCGGCCTTCCACCCAGAGCGTTACCTCTTCCGAATCAGATATTACCACGGGCCGTATGGCAAGGTTGTGCGGAGCAATGGGGGCAATCACAAAATTAGCCGATCCGGGCGTGATGATAGGTCCTCCAACGCTCAGCGAATAGGCTGTTGTTCCGGTGGGTGTGGAGACAATCAAGCCATCGGCCCAGTAAGTATTCAGCAGATCTCCCCCAACTTCGACGTGGACCGTGATCATTTGGGAAGAATCCTGCTTGTGCACGGTAAACTCGTTCAAGGCATAGGGAAAATTGGAAAAGAGTCCGAATTCGTTTTCCAGTTTCAACAGGGAACGGGGTTGCAGGATAAATTTACCTGTAAAAAGCTGTTCCATCGAAAATTCCAGCTCTGACTGGGCAATATCTGCAAGAAATCCCAAACGGCCACTGTTGATTCCAACCATCGGAATACCCGAATCCCTGACAAAGGTGATGGCTTCCAAAAAAGTGCCGTCACCCCCAATACTCAGGAAGAAATCGACGTCAACCAACTCTTTGTCGGTAGAAAATACGCTGATCTTCCCTGTCTCTATTCCTGCCTCCTTCTGCAAAAATTCAAGAAATGGTGCATACACAAGAATTTCCGCATCGTGAAGATGCAAGATCTCCACGAGCCGATTCATGCTGTCATAAAAAATGGGTCCGATGGTCCAACCAAAAAGCGCAATTCTCATCCTCGGAAAGGTTTAAGTATTCATGTATCGCATAAATTGATCAAAACGGTCATCGATCAGGCTTTTCAGCGGTGTCTGATCCATAAAAGTGGCCTTGATGTCAAAATTGTAACGTGTGAGTGTCTGAATGATTCCCGAAAGATCCACCTGATTCACCTTGATGGTGACGTTGAGTTCCGTGGTGGTAACGTTTGGCTTCCAGGTATAGAGACTCAGGATGCGTGCATCATTGCCTTCGATGATCTGGGTTATCTGCACCAGCGAGTAATCATTTTCACACATCTGCAACTCCAGAATGCCACCGGGTTCGTTGGGAGAAAACAGGGAGGTGAGCCTGTTGCACAAATCAAACCTGGAAATAGAACCGAGGTAAGAGTGATCTTCTGCCAAAACAGGCACGATGGTTACCCCACAACTCGAAGCTACGGCAGCTACCTCGAAAATATGCTGATGAGGATGAACATGAGGCTTCAGCAACTGATCGGTGATAAAAGCTTCCAGAGGAGCATCAAAATCATTGGCATCAAAAATCTCCTTGTCGGAGATGACGCCGAGGTACTCTTGTTCGGCCACAATCGGGAGATGTGATACCCTGAAAACGTCCATCAGCGAGAGTACCTTGGAGGCACTGTCACGTGGGCTGACTGCCGGGATTGAATCAGAGATCAGTTTTTCTGCGATCATGACTGCTTGTAAGGTGGTTTTTGAATGAGAATCATTTCGTAAATTGCAAACCTAATTAATAGAATGCAAAAATGACACGATTAAGCGTAAATATAAATAAAATTGCAACACTGAGAAACAGCCGTGGCGGCTCCATGCCCAGTGTCGCCGAGGCAGCCATACGCTGCCAGGAGTTTGGGGCGGAAGGAATCACCATCCATCCCCGTCCCGACGAAAGACACATCCGGTATGCCGATGCCCGCGAATTAAAACCTTTGATATCCACGGAATTCAACATAGAAGGCTATCCCGATCCCCGGTTTATTGAACTAGTCCTCGAGGTCAGGCCAGAGCAGGTAACACTGGTTCCCGACTCCCCGAGTGCCATCACTTCGAATGCTGGATGGGACACCCTGACCAACCACGATTTCCTGCTGGAAGTGGTCGGGAAATTTCGCCTGGCAGGCATCCGGGTCTCCCTTTTCGTCGGCACCGATCCAAAAATGATCGAAGGCGCCGCCAAAGTCGGGGCCGACCGGGTCGAACTTTACACCGAACCCTATGCGACGGATTATCCGGCCGACCGGGCTCGAGCCATCCAGCCCTTCATCCTGGCCGCAAAAGTAGCGGAAAACCTGGGACTGGGACTCAATGCAGGTCACGACTTAAGCCTGGAGAACCTTCGCTATTTTGACGAACACATCCCCAATCTGCTGGAGGTCTCCATCGGTCATGCACTGATAGCCGATGCCCTTTACCTGGGATTGGAGGAGACCATCAGGCAATACAAAGAATGCCTGAAGAAAGGATAAAGGATAAAGGCTAAAGGCTAAAGGCTAAAGTGAGGGACTCCGGAAATTGGAGAGAAAAATTAAAGTTGTGAGATGTAAGATATGAGATATGAGACATGAGATATGAGACATGAGATATGAGAGAATTGGGATCGGAGCGTTCACTACTTTATCCTTTATCCTTTATCCTTTATCCTTTATCCTTCCTTATGAAACTACATTACCGCAAGTACGGTTCCGGTCCTGTTCTGATCATCCTGCATGGCCTGTACGGATCGTCGGATAACTGGATCACCATTGCCCGCAAGCTCGAAGATTATTACACGGTGCTGCTGCCTGATCTGCGAAACCACGGCTCCTCACCCCACACTGCCACCCATACCTATGAGGAGATGGTTGAAGATCTTTTCCAATTTTTTGGGGAGACCGTAACAAAAAGTGCCTATCTGATTGGCCACAGCATGGGTGGAAAGGTGGCCATGCGTTTTGCGGCAGAATATCCGGTAATGGTGAACAGATTGATGATCATTGATATCGCACCGAAAAATTACCTGACTGGGGACAGTTCCTTCAAACACATCAGACAGCACGAATTAATTCTCGAATTGCTGCAGGATCCGGATCTCAGCCATTTTGGTTCACGGCGTGAACTGGATGAATTTTTTGGCTCCCGGATCAGGGAGGAGTCGGTTCGGCTCTTTCTGCTGAAGAATATACACAGAACCCACGCAGGAATTTTTGAATGGAAGATCAACGCCCCTGTACTGAGGGATGCCTTTCGGTCGATTGTGAGCAAAACGGATCTGTCGTGGTTTGAGGAACGAAGTCCGATCACAGCCTATCCCGTTACCTTCGTCAGGGGATTAAATTCTGAATATGTGGGTGATGGCGACTGGAAAGATATCCGAAAAATTTATCCCGAAGCAAAACTGGTGGATTTCGAAGGAGCCGGACATTGGTTGCATGCCGAGCAGCCTTCCAGATTGATTGCCACAATTCTGGAGAAGGAACCAAACTAAATTTTGATTTTTGATTTTGGGTTTTGGAATGGGGATTGACACATTGCCCCATCAGTCCTTCACCCTGCTCAACCGAAGGGATTTCAACACCCAGTTAGGCAAGTGTTTATTGGGATTTCTCTTCTTCAGATTCAGATAGATGCCCAGTTTTTTGACGATTGGCAGTTTATGGGTTTCTACAAATTCGATCAGTGTTCCATCCGGATCCTCAATATAGGAAAAATGTCCCGCCGCTTCCCCCATGTCAAAACTGTTGCCATCGTGGTTGGCAAAACTGTCTACGGTAAAAGGAAATCCCCGTTTCGCACAGGCGCTGTTCAACTCCTCCATCCCATTGATGTCATAACAAAGATGAATGAATCCAAGATCTCCCCAAAAGCGATCTTTATAGATTTTTCGAGCCGATCGGTTCTCAACCTGAACCAGTTCAATTTCACTGTCTCCCAACAACCTTCCAAAGGCTCCTGCTCTTGGTTCACTGTGTCTCAACAAGACTCTTCTGAAAATGGCATCACCGCCATTCAAATGGGTCAGGTCTGAGAAAATTCCACGTCGATCGAAGACAACCTGGTCATACCCCAGAATGTCTGAATAAACTTTTCTTGAATTTTCAATGTTGGTCACCCCAATCACAACGCCATAGACAGAGCCTGTCTTGCCCTTCAGGTTGCCAAACCAGTTTTCAGATTCAATGACCTGAAAAATATTTTCATAGGGATCAGTTACGAAGAAAAAATTGCGCCCGTCAGGATCAACGGAGAGATTGCTTACGGATAATTTCTCGGACAGGAAGTGTGCATGTGTTTTGCGTGCATCACGGGTCTTGATTTTCGCTGCAAAAATCCCAAGATCTCCGAGTGCTGGCAGGAAAGCCGGTGGCTGTGGAATCCGGTCGGTATATTGCCAGATCTCAAACCCTCCACCCCCATTCATATTGAGTGCCAAAACAGCATGCCGGTTTCTGGGCAATCCTCCCGTATAGGGCAACATCAGCGAGGCCGTTGCAGAATCCTCAAATACCTTGATATCCATCCCCAGATGTTTGCGGTACCATTTCCATGCTTCGGCCACATTTTCAACACCAATACCCAGCTGTTGAATTCCACTAACGACAACACCTTCCATAAAATTAACCCGTTAATAACCACCAAGCGGATCAATTCTCTGAGCAATTTTGTAAAAGAGCCATGGAACGTATCGTTTTAGATAAGGCATAATTACATCTTTTTTTCCAATAATCACCTCTTTGCGGTTATTTCGAACCGCATTTGCAATTATCGCCGCACATTTTTCGGCCGGGAGACCATTTGCCTGTCCCTTGTCCATCAGACCATGTTCTTCTCCTGAGGCAGTAAGGGCATGAATTGAGATATTCGTCCGGATCATGCCGGGGCATACCATGGTCACCCGGATATGGTCCCTGAAATGTTCGAGCCGAAGCGTTTCAAAAAAGCCATGAAGTGCGTGCTTGGCAGCAGCATATGCCGACCTCATCGGAAAGCCGAATAAACCGGTCAGACTGCTGATAACGACAATGTGTCCGCCTCCCGTCTGCAACATAAAGGGGAGTATCTGACGTGTCAGTTCCGCGTGGCTCCAAAAATCCACCTCCATGATCCTTCTGGCGACATCGGCAGGGGTCTCTATCAGCAAGGAACGCTGGCTGATTCCTCCATTGTTGACCAAAATATCGAGACGGGGAAAATCAGTCTGAATTGTCATCACTGCTTTCGCAACCTCTTCTTTTTCTGTGAGATCGAAGGCTATTATCCTGGTTGCTGCACCTTTGGTGCGACATTTCTCGGCAACAAATTCAAGTTGTTTCAAGTTTCGACCCGAAAGTACCAATTGGATACCATCACCAGCCCAATGATGGGCAAGGGCCGCTCCAATGCCGGAAGAGGCACCTGTGATCCAGATAATTTTCGGATTTCTCATGCTGGTGGCGAAGGGGAGCTCCATACCGGGTTTGTGCTCAACCGGATATCTCCCCAATAAGACAAACTTAATGCTTTTCTCAAACAAAACAAAAACATCTGAATATCAGCACTTTTTATCAATACTAATTCAGTTCAAACAAGTACGAAACAACAAAAAGAAAGTTTTATAATTGCAACCGGACGATTTTCATGCCACAATTTAGTAGAAATCAAATACCCTATTGATTAGATTATTAGGTAAAAAGTTGGTAAATTGTGGCAAACTTATGAATCTCAGAAGACCTTTGATCCGTCCTGTCAGATCGATCAATTCATCGAAAAAAAAAGTCTCTGTTTACAATTGTACTATCATTTATTTAATTCAAGATAAAATAGTTAAGTATGAAATCTGTATCAATTTTCAGGATTGGTATTGCTATGCTGCTAATCCTCCTCTTTGCCTGCTCCCCCAAATGGAGGGAAGTTGACAAGGGCGATTTTCGCCTGATCTACAATCAAGGGGGTCAAACCCTCGGGATTTCGCAAACTTCAGGTGTAAAGATCCTGACCATAGATGGATTTGCCTTCAAAGACCTGAACAAAAACGGGAAGCTGGATGTCTACGAAGACTGGCGCTTGTCTGTTGACGAACGCACCAAAGACCTGGCCACAAAATTGACCGTAGAACAAATTGCCGGATTGATGCTCTACAGCGGGCACCAGTCGATACCTGTTACTGGTGCAGGCAGGTTTGGGGGAACTTACAATGGCAAACCATTTGCCGAAAGTGGAGCCAAATCCAGCGATTTATCGGATCAGCAAAAGAAATTTTTAACGAATGACAACCTGAGACATGTGCTTATTACTTCCGTGGAAAGTCCTTCGGTATCAGCCCAGTGGAACAACAATGCTCAGGCACTCGTCGAAGGTATCCCTCCCGGAATTCCTGCCAACAACAGCTCCGATCCCCGTCATGGCAGCGATTCCTATGCGGAATTCAATGCCGGTGCAGGCGGGAAAATATCGATGTGGCCGGGGAGTCTGGGCATAGCTGCCTCCTTTGATCCCCAGCTGATGAAAAAATTCGGGGAAACGGCTGCCGCAGAATACCGTGCTTTGGGCATCGCCACGGCCCTTTCGCCCCAGATAGACCTGGGAACAGAACCACGCTGGAGCAGATTTGACGGCACGATGGGCGAAAATCCTTCGCTCACCACCGATATGGCGAGGGCTTACGTTGATGGCTTTCAAACCTCGTTTGGTGCCGATGAAATTACGGCAGGCTGGGGTTACCGGAGTGTGAATGCCATGGTGAAACACTGGCCCGGTGGCGGACCTGAAGAGGGCGGCCGGGATGGGCACTTTGGTTACGGTGCCTATGCCGTTTATCCGGGAAATAACCTGAAGGATCACCTAAAACCATTTACAGAAGGGGCTTTTCGTCTGGAAGGCGCCACCCGGATGGCCGCATCAGTGATGCCGTATTACACGATCTCCTATAACCAGGACACCGTAAATCACGAAAATGTAGGCAATAGTTACAACAAATACCTGATTACCGATCTGCTACGGGGCAAATATGGTTTTGACGGTGTGGTCTGCACCGACTGGATGATCACAAAGGACGTGCAGGCAGTTGACCAGTTTCAGGGCAAATGCTGGGGAGTCGAGAAATTAACGGAGGCCGAACGGCATTTCAAAGCCATTGAAGCTGGAGTCGACCAGTTTGGCGGTAACAATGAAATGGCACCGGTGCTGGAAGCTTACAAAATGGGTATTGCCATACACGGTGAAGCCTCTATGCGGAAAAGATTTGAACAGTCAGCAGTTCGCTTGCTTAGGAATATCTTCAGGGTTGGACTCTTTGAAAATCCATACCTGGATCCGGAAAAGACAAAGAAAATCGTTGGCAATCCTGAATTTATGAAGGCAGGATTTGAAGCACAACTTCGTTCTGTAGTACTTTTGAAAAATAGTCATCAAACACTGCCTCTTCAAAAACAGCTGAAAGCATATATTCCCAAGAAATTGATACCCGCCAGCAAAAACTGGTTTGGAGTTGCAACTCCGGAAAGTTGGAAGGATGCCATCAATCCAGAAATCGCAAAAAAATATTTTCAGCTGACAGACAAACCCGAAGAGGCAGATTTTGCGCTGGTCTGTATTGACAGTCCAAAAAGCAGTGTCGGGTATGACCAGGAAGATGTCAAATCGAAGGGAAATGGATACATTCCAATCAGCCTGCAGTATGGACCATACAAGGCTGTTGATGCAAGGGAGAAAAGTATTGCCGGCGGAAGTCCCTTTGAAAATTTCACCAACAGGACTTACAAGGGAAAAACTGTGGCCACTTCCAACATGCAAGGACATGAAAACGGTTTTGGAGACCAAAATAAAAATGAAGGGAAAACCAGTTGTTCTGGTGGTGAAAATTTCGAATCCAATGGTATTTACTGAAATCGAAAAGGAAGTCGGCGCCATTCTGATTCACATGGGGGTTCAGGACCAGGCACTGATGGATATTTTGACAGGAAAATTCGAACCTTCTGCCCTATTGCCCTTCCAGATGCCTGCGGACATGAAAACAGTGGAAGAACAAAGGGAAGATGTGCCTGGAGATATGAATTGTTACAAGGATTCGGATGGAAATACCTACGATTTTGCCTTTGGCCTGAACTGGAGCGGAGTCATCAACGATGCAAGGGTGACCAAATACAAAAAATAAATTCCAAAAAAATCATACTGATCTGACATTTAATACCCTTAGTAAATAATGAAAATTCGCAAAACACCAACACCATTGTTGAAAGCCACGCTCCTGCTTGGAGCCCTTTTTTGCTGCTCACTCCTCTCTCATGGTCAAAAACTCATTCAGCCGGAACTTGGACATCGCAGCGCCGAAATCCTTAAAATCGACGGCCTCGAATTCAAGGACCTTAACAAGAACCATAAACTTGACAAGTACGAAGATTGGAGATTACCCGTGGAAGAGCGGATCAAAAATCTTATCTCGCAAATGACCCTGGAGGAAAAAATAGGGTTTATGGTGATCAGCACCACCCGGATGTCGGGGGATTTCTCCTTCCAGCCCAATGGACAAAAATCTGTGATTACCAGCGGGTTCAACGAAGAAGATCTGGTTCAGACCATGAACATGTTTACCCACAAGCCACTGCCCAATCCAACCCTGACTGCCGCTGGAACGACCAAGGCTGTACTGACCTACCATTTGCGCCACTTCATCCTCAGGGCAAATACAGATGCCAAAACGATGGCGGAATGGTCAAATAACCTTCAGGCATTGTCAGAAAGTTCAAGATTGGGTATACCATCCATTGTAGCCTCGAATCCCCGCAATCACGTGACCATGGACAACTCCATCGGCCTGAGCGTCGGAGCGACAGTTTTTTCCAAATGGCCCGGGGAACTTGGAATGGCCGCCATGCACGACTTGAAACTCACACGCGAGTTTGCCGAAATTGCCGCCAAGGAGTGGAGCGCTGTCGGGCTGCGCAGAGGCTATATGTACATGGCAGACCTTGCCACTGAACCAAGATGGATGAGAATTGAGGGAACTTTTGGTGAGAATGCCGATCTGGTTTCAGAGATGATCCGCGAAATTGTACTCGGTTTTCAGGGCACGAAAATGGGCATCCATTCCGTGGCACTGACAACCAAACATTTTCCAGGCGGAGGTCCGCAGGTGGAGGGACAGGATCCACATTTCGAGTGGGGCCAGGACCAGCACTACCCGGGCGGGATGTTTGATTACCACCTCAAACCTTTCAAAGCAGCCATAGATGCAGGAACTTCAGCCATCATGCCCTATTATGCCAAACCCATTAAAACAAAATACGAAGAAGTTGGCTTTTCATACAACGAAGGGATCATCAAGGATTTGTTGCGTAAAAAAATGGGGTTCAAAGGGATCATCAATTCAGACACCGGTCCGATTGATATGATGCCCTGGGGCGTCCAAAACCTCTCCATTCTGCAAAGATACCAAAAAGCCATCCTAAGCGGTGTCGATATATTCTCAGGGAGTGCAAATCCTGAATTACTGCTCGAAACAGTAAGGAAGGGATTGGTCACTGAAAAACGAATCGATGAATCCATCGAAAGACTCCTGAAGGAAAAATTCGAACTCGGCTTGTTTGAGAACCCGTACGTTGATCCAGAAGCAGCTGCAAAATTGGTGGGCAATGCAGAATTTCAGAAAAAAGGCAACCTTGCCCTTCGGAAATCAATTGTCCTGCTTCGCAACGAAAACAGAGTGCTGCCACTGTCAAAAAAAGTCAAAGTTTATTTCGAAACTTACTACGACAACGGAAAAACTAAAAATCCGGCTGCAGTTGTCAAACCTGAACCCAACAAATGGAACCTTGATTTTGTATCCACGCCTGAAGAAGCCGATGTGGTTCTTTTGTGGCTCATTCCCAATGCAGGTAGCTTATTCGGGTCTACCGGTGCGCCCATCGTGCTGAATCTTTCTAAAAACAAGGTGGACACCGAGCACGTCAATCTTTTGACAGGCAGCAAGCCAACCATTGTGGCCATCAACTTCAGCTCTCCCTGGGTGATTGATGAAATTGACAAGGGAAACCTGAAAACGGTGCTGGCGACATTTGGCACCACCACGGACGCCTTGCTGGATGTCGTGAGCGGCTTATTCAACCCTACCGGGAAAATGCCCTTTACAACACCCGTTTCAAATCAGGCAGTACTGGATAATCAATCAGACGTACCAGGATTTATGAAACCAAAAGGATATGCGCTGTTTAAATTTGGAGAAGGCTTAAGCTATTGATTGAACAGACATCCCATAAAAATCCCTTCGGCAATTAAATTTACCGAAGGGATTTTTCATGTCAAAACAAGCTTTACTTTGAAGCAGTAGGAAGAAGTTTGTTGATTTTTACCGAAGGCGCCAGGGCCTTGGATACTTTGCCAGCGTCCATTTTACCGGCAACTTTGAAGGTAGCCGTCTGACCAATGGCCAGTGAAGAATCACCTACTTTCAGTGTATATTCTCCGGGTTCTGCTATCCATGCGGAGGTTGCATCATCAAAGGAGGCAAGATCCCTGGTCGAAATCTTAAAACTCAGGATCTGTGATTCTCCCGGTTTCAACATTTTCGTTTTGGAGAAAGCCACCAGGGTTTCTGCTGGCTTGTTCAGTTTGCCTGCCGGTGCACTGAGATAAACCTGTACCACTTCGCGACCTGCAACTGCTCCCGTATTTTTCACCTCAACAGAGGCGGCGAGCTCACCAGTGAAATTGGCAGTACTCACCTTCAGGTTACCAAATTGATAGTTGGTATAGGATAAACCGTAACCAAATTCATAGGTAACAGGTACCTGAAAGGTCGTATAGTAACGGTATCCTACATAAATGTCCTCTTCGTAGGTCACTTGCCAAGGGGTGCGTCTCATGAAAGAAAATCCCGACAGATCATCCGCCTTGTCCACTTTGTCTGACTTTTCGGCAACACCCGGAAAATTCTTGGCAGTTGGGGCATCCTTATAGGAATTGGGGAAGGTGACTGCCAGTTTCCCGGAAGGATTGACCTTACCTGAAAGAACATCCACAACAGAATTACCACCCTCCTGCCCGGGTAACCATGCAAGCAAAATGGCATCCGGAAGATTGCGCCAACTTGCAACCTCAACCACACCTGCCACGTTCAGAATAACCACCGCTTTTTTTCCTTTTGCATGAAAAGCAGCTGATACATTTTTAATCATCTCCTTTTCTGTTGGAGTCAAATAAAAATCACCTTCCGTGGCAGTCCTGTCAATGCCTTCTCCGGAGATGCGGCCCAGTGTAATCAACGCCAAATCGGACTTTTCAGCCATGCTTGCTGCAAGTTCAGGAGAAACAGCCATCTCCGGAACCGGATCCTTGGCACCCATAAAGGCAAACGGATTCTTGGAGGGACCTCTCCTGGCAATGGTCTCCTTTACATACTTGTCGTAGGTATCTTTCAATTCACCAACTGCCTGGTATCCACCATTTGTAATGCCTTCAATCAGAGAAATCGTATAGGCCTCATTGACGTCACCACTTCCGGTACCTCCTGAGATGAAATCGTAAGAGGTATTTCCAAAGGCAGCAATTTTCTTAACTCCTGCAGGAATTGGCAAAGTACTTTTTTTGTTTTCGAGTAAAACCATCCCATCGGTGGCAGCCTGCCTTGTCACAGCAGCGTGACCTTTCAGATCGGGAATGTTGGAGAAATTGTATTTGTTGTAACGAGGAGCTTTTAACATGATGTGCAATATCCTGCCAACGTTTCTGTCAAGAATTTTCACATCCAGCTTGCCCGCTTTGACCGCTGCAATCAACTCTTCACTCTGTTTGGCCTGGCCCGGCTGAATCATGTCGTTTCCGGCTTTCATCTGGGCAACTACATCACTGCCACCGCCCCAATCGGTCATCACATAACCTTTGAAACCCCAGTCATTGCGAAGAATCTTCGTCAGCAGATCATTGCTTTCAGAGGTATAAGTGCCATTGATTTTGTTGTAGGAAGACATAACTGTCCAGGGCTGAGCCTCTTTTACCGCAATTTCGAATCCCCTCAAATAAATTTCACGAAGGGCACGTTCACTAACCATCGTATTAACTGTCATACGGTTGGTCTCGGAGTTGTTGGCAGCAAAATGTTTGATAGATGTTCCCACACCATTTGACTGTATGCCTTTCACCATCGCTGCTGCCATCTTGCCGGCGATCAGCGGATCTTCCGAATAATATTCGAAATTCCTGCCGCAAAGCGGATCGCGCTGAATGTTGAGCGCAGGCGCGAGCAAAATATCTGAACCATATTCCTTGACCTCATTGCCCATTGATTGGCCTACCTTGTAGACAAGTTCGGTGTCCCAAGTGGAGGCAAGAACCGTAGCAATCGGAAAGGCCGTACAATAATAGGTTTTGGTGTCACCCTTGCGCATCGGTTGAATGCGAAGCCCGGCAGGGCCATCCGTCAACACCTGGGAGGCGATTCCCAAATCCTTGAATTCGGCTGAAACTCCGGCAGCTCCCGGAAGATATTTCCTGATCTCCTTCACCATTTGGACGAAAGCAGGATCCTTTGACTCAACCTCTCCGCCAAAACCCTTTGGCATCTTTTTTTTAATTGAATCCGGCAATTCGAAAAACATTCCTGTACCAATCACAAGCTGAGCTTTCTGATCAAGTGACATCTTGGCCACAATGTCCTGAATCTTCTTCTCATCTGCACCATTGGCCCCGCTGGATCTAACCGGCAAAAACATAACCACTGCCAAAACAGCAACCAAGGTCAAAATCAATTGCTTTGAATCAAACCGTCTCATCTTCATTTTCATCTATTTTAGTTAAAAAGTAATGGAACAAATTCTGAGAGATATACACGCCAATTTGTCCAGGTATGGCCGCCTTCACTCTCCCGGTAGGTATATTTCATTCCGATTCCATCCAGTTTGGTTCTGAAATCGGTCACGTATTTTTGAAGAAAATCAGCCTTTCCGATCCCAATCCAATAGAGCTTGTAACCGTTCGCATTTTGTTGTGCCAGACTCTTGTCCAGGTTCTCGTAAACTTTGGATGTTGCCTTTTCATTCGGAACAATGGCTGCAGAAAACAAACCAACGTAATCAAACATATTGGGATAGTACCTTGAAATATGCAGGGAATGGTAGCCGCCCATCGAAAGACCCGCGATGGCACGACCCGATTTTTCGGCCTTTATGCGATAGTTCTGCTCAATAAATTTGATCACATCGGGAAATGTCTCTTCAAATTTGCCATCCATCGTGTTCGGAAGCTGCATGGTTGGTCTGGACAGACCCAGACTCGATTCGCCCGGAGCTGCTTCCTGTGCCACGTTGCCATTGGTCATTACGACTATCATCGGTTTGGCCTTCCCCATTGCAATCAGATTATCCAAAATCTGGGTGGACCGGCCCAGGGCAATCCAGGCCTCCTCGTCACCTCCCATCCCGTGCAGCAGATAAAGAACCGGATATTTCGTTTTGCCGGTTTCATAGCCGGCCGGCGTGTAAACGGTTACCCTGCGCTGCATTCCATTTCCAGGTGAGTCGTACCACCTCCGGGTCACCGAACCATGTGGTACCTTATTGACACTGTAGAGGTCACCCTTGTCACCCTTCACGATAAAAACATTGGTAACTGTAGCTACATCACGGATCAGGTAAACGTTGTTCGGATCGGTTGTTTTTAATCCGTCAACGGTAAAGGAATAACCATACAAATCGGATGGCAGGACAGCAGTCGTATAACTCCAGAGACCCTTTTCATCCTTTACCATGGTTTGCTTGCCGGGAGTCCATCCCTGGGAAGGCATCCAGTCGCCAGAAATCGTCACCTCTTTGGCATTGGGCGCCAGGTAGCGAAAAGTGACGGTGTGATCGTCCTTCACTTCGGGCGACAAAATGTCGGGGGCACGCTGCAATGCTTGTTGTCCGTAAAGATTCATGCCGGCCATGGCCAGCAAGGCAATCAAAAAATAAATCTGTTTTTTCATAATCCTAATTTTCTGATTCAGAAAGTGGTAAGTTAATGCGTCTTAATGACACAATAATAATCTTTTTCTTACTAAATTCAAAAATCAGGAAGAATATTGTGCTATTTTTGTTGTAAAACATATAAACCGTGAACAGAAGCTCCCACATGGATGAGACTAAGTTTCTCAAACATATTTCACTTGATTGTGTCGTTTTTGGTTTTCACGACTCCCAACTGAAGGTTTTGCTTCTTCGCATGAAGCGCACCAAGGATTGGGCCTTACCGGGGGGATTTGTATTACTGGATGAATCCATCGAAATAGCTGCTTCACGCGTCTTGCGGGAACGGACGGGTTTGGATCACATTTTCCTGAAACAGTTCAAAGTGTTCAGCAATCCTGGTCGCTCCAACACCAACCCCGGGGTACAGGATTTGCTGGATTCGGGGGCCGTTGACAACGTAAGTTGGTTCAGCCAGCGGTTCATCTCAGTGGGTTTTTATGCACTTGTAGATTTTTCAAAAGCAGAGCCCACTCCTGATTTGTATTCGGATCTCTGCCTTTGGAAGCCAATTGAGGAGGTTGGAACCCTTATGCTGGATCACAACCAGATTCTGGACAAGGCACTCGAAACCTTGCGTCTGCAGTTAAACTATCAGCCCATCGGATACAACCTGCTTCCCGACAGGTTTACCATGCCTGAATTGCAGAAATTATACGAAACCATTTTGGGGAAAGAGCTGGACAGGAGAAATTTCCAGCGTAAAATGCTCTCCTATGCTATCCTGACTAAACTGGAGGTACGCAAAACCGGAGGAGCCCACAAGGCCCCCTATTTGTATGAATTCAATTTTGACAGCTATCAAAAAGCCCTTCAAAACGGATTGTATGGTGGCTGGTAGCCGGCACAGCCGACTCGGTCCAGTCACCGATTCAGAAATAAAAATCCGGTAATTGCTTTTGTATCTAACAATTTCAAAACATAATAATAGGTACCAACTGGCAACACCTCACTGGTAACCTGGCCATTGGCACTGGCATGACCATCCCACCAGGCATCTTGTTCATCACCCCAAAACCCAACATCCCCGTAATGCTCCTTGTGGAAAACAAGTTTACCGCTTCTGCTGTATATCTCCATGACCGGATTACTGAAACTCGTAATGCTGGCGACTTTGAAAACATCATGAATACCGTCGCCATTTGGCGAAAAGGAGTTAGGTACGAAGACCACCTGATTCGGATCCTGATCAATGGTGATAACCACTTTGGCCATTGCGTACTTCCTGTCCAGATTGTTGTTGCTTACCTCATACACAAAACTGTCTATACCAATAAAACCACCGACTGGTTTATAGGTAAATGTCCCGTCACTATTCAAGACAAGCCTGCCATGAGATGGGGCACTCACCGGAGTCGTCAGCAGGGTCATGGAAGTGTTGTCTTGTGCGACATCATTGTCGAGCAAATTCCCGCTCACACCCATGTTCTCTATGCCGGTAAAAGCATCATCTTCCGCCAGCGGGGGGTTGTTGGCAGGAACCACATCGATGTAAAGATAGGCCGAGGAACTTCCACCTTCATCATCGGTAATGGTATAGGCCAACGGAAGCATAGGGCCATTGTAATTTGGATAGGGAACGAAGGTAAATGCCCCGTTCTCTGCCACTGAAACAGATCCCATATGGTCGAGTACGGCTTTCTGACCCACTGCATAAACTTGACCTCCCACCGAAAACTCGCTAACTGTCAAAGTCTCATCGGACTCCCCACTGTCATTGTCCAGCAAATTTCCGGAAACCGGATTATCAATGTCTGTGGTAAATTGGTCATCCCTCGCAACAATCTGGACCGAGTCATTGTCAAGAATCGTCCCAATAGCCATCTTATCAAAAGTGACTGCTGCATTGCTGGTCCCGAGCAGTTTGACAAAAAAACTCTCAGTCGCTTCCTGAATATCGTCATTGTTGATGGGGATGGAGATCGTATGTGTTTCACCCTTGCTCCCCGAAAACAGAAGCTGGCCGGTCAATCCTGTATAATCATCGGGTGCAACGGCCGTATTATCTTCCGTTGTATATTTTACCTGAAAACCTCCCGGTACTTCCTCTTTAAGCAAGAGGGTAAAAAGCGCATTTCCCGCATTCTCCTTGACGGTTACATCGGCAATGGAAAGCATGGATTGTCCGGCTGCCTCCTGTACAAAACAAGGGAACGAAATGAATAGAGTGGACAATAGGACCAATACAGGGATGTTGTACGGAATCTTCGCTTTCAGACGCTCAAACCGTGTGATAATAATCGCGTAAAAGGTCGACGGATGGGTTTTGGTTGGGTACGCTGCGTGGTGCATTTTTTTACCTGAAATTCAAAACTGACTGATTTTGGTTCCCTGTTAAAACATCCTTCCTACTTTGCTAATCTCAATGGAAGACAGTTTAACGGTTGGGATGACAACGAATCAAAGGTATCGACCCCTATTTTGCCGGATTGTAGTAGAAAGGCGGTTTTAGGTTGTGGCGGAACTCTGATTTTCGTGTGGTTGATTCCCTTACAAACTTGTATCAGACAATCATCTGTCAATCGTGGCTGGCAATACCAAAGCACAAAAGAATGAGGCTTCAGGAATTTGAAGATCCGGACTGGTTCAGGGAGGCGTGGTAAATTTGGAGGTAAGAGAACAGAACAATTATAAGATCCTCAAATCAATGAGAAACAGCGTTAAATTCTTGTAAATGTGAAATTTGCAAAATAAGGATGGATGCTGAAATAGTTATCACAGGGTTTGGTATGCAGAGGCGGAGACTACAAGAACATTTAATCACAGCAGAGTCAGATTGTCATTGGCAGATAGTTAAAAAAACGGTCAGTCTCAGGAAGATAAAGTTCTCTGCATCCTTTGTTTATCAACACTTAAGCAATTAGCGATATTTTAATTCTTGAAACACCATCTTTGGAGAAATTCTCTAAGCTGGAAGATGAAATCTGAACCGGGTTGTAGTTGGAAAAACCAATTGGCGAATCCATTGTAACTACGGCCATAACTGCCCTTCCCCTCAGCTTAAAGTGACAGGCAACAGAAAATAAAAGTCTGAGCCCTCCTTTGGAACACTCTTTAGCCCAATTTCCCCTTCGTGCAAAACAACGATTTTCCTGGCGATAGCCAGACCCAATCCTGTGCTATGCTCACCACCCGTGGGACGGATGCTCGATTTTTGAAAGTAATTAAACAGCTTCTGTTGCTCTCCTTCCGGGATGCCCTGTCCCTGGTCAATTACCTCCGTAAGAACTTGCTGATTACCGGCAAGGGACACTTTTACAGTTATATTCGTATTCCTGTTGGAATATTTGATGGCATTGGAAAGGAGGTTGTCTACAACTTCACTGAGATAATGTTCATCAAATCGCAAGATTAGACTACCTGCAGGATAATGGAAAGAGATGCTGATCTCCTTGTGCTTTGCAAGGATTCGGTTTAAGGTGATTTGTTGTTGCAAAAAAGAGATGTAATCCTGATTTTTCAGGTTCAAGGCAACCTGTCCGGATTCAATTTTTGATACGTCCAGCAAATTTTGAAGAATGTACAGGGAATTATGGCTTGTCGATTTAATTATTTCCACGATCTCCTGCGCTTCAGTATTCAGTTGATCTGAAAAATCATTTATCAGCAATTTTGAAAATGAGTAGATGCCTCCAATGGGGTTCCTCAAATCGTGGGCAGCAGTACCTAGCAAAATATTCTTTTCATCGTTCAGTTTCTTCAGATTGTTGTTGGTCTGGCGTAACTCTGCCAGCTTTTCTTTCAGATAAACCAGTAGCAATCCCATCGGGGCAAAAGTGGAAAATCTCACAACAGAGTTCCAGATAGTCAGGAAAAGATCTGAATTCCCGCGACCAACGTACTCTGCGATGAATCCTAATGCCGATGCAAAGACCGTACACATGAGTACATAAACATACGTTGTATTCCTGTAAATCGCGAACAGGGAGATGGGTATCAGGTAAAAAAGTGAAAACGACAGATCGGGTCCTGTGACAAAATCAAAATAACTGATTAAAATGATCATCAGGAGTGAAAGAATAAAAACAGCCAGGCGATTCTCCGTTATCCCAATAATCGTTTTTTTTAGATTCTGCATAGCTCAAATACTTTTTTCAACCTGCACCATTTCTGTCCGGCAGGACGATCGTTGGACAAGAATAATTAATTCACACAATATCTGTGCCAATTATGACTCGCTTTTGGGAAGAATTGTGTCACAATAAAGGTAATACAATTTATGTTTGAAAAATGAATGACAACTTTGGCAGATCAAATGAAAACCATGGAACAATGTGCCAATTGTAAAAAAAACACCTGCTGAAATTCAGCAGGTGTTCCCTCTTCCGATCAGGGGAAAGTTTCCATACCCACTATTTACCTGAAGCCGACGTAGATGAGAGGTAACTCTTTTGAAAGAGAGTTCAGCAGGCTCTTTTCCCGTCAATATCCTTGAAATCAATCTCGAATGTCTCGTTGTTGTAGAGGGTGATTGATGCACCCAGGGCCGAAAAAGTTGGCGTCACCTCCATCATCTTGATCTCCCTGATGGGCGACAATTCATCCGCTGTCCATTCGCTATCGTCTGTTTTGTGCAACAACACAGAAATCATCAGTTCCATTGCGGGGTTCTTCGCAATTCGCTTTCTGTGTGCATAAATGACTGTACTCTCTTCAGCCTCAGCATTGTGGTTCTTATGTACCAAAGTTTCCAGTGTATCCCATCCACAGTAGGTAATCAAGGCTACTTTCCTGCCGGGAATCTCTGCAGTGATGACCTTCCCTTTTCCATCTTCAACTTGTTTAACCACCGCATTTACTCCGTTGAGATGAGGCAATCCAAAATGACCAAAGGTTAGTTCATGTTCAAATGCCAGACGTGCGCGATCCACCCTGATGACCCCTCCGGGGATGGTGATCTCCGCCAGGTCAATGATGTAACCCACCCCATTGTTGGGCGGTTTGCGCATGATGGCCTGCCGGTACAGGACACCCTTCCTAACCCCATTGTAAAGCATGCTCTGGGAAGTTGAATATACACTGTTTTTGTCTGAATCGTTGTCAATGGCCTTTCCTGTCAGATAAAAATTGACGTCATCTCCGCGCAGGTCCCGCGGATCCAGACTGCGAAAACTGTATTCCATGGAGGATCCGCCTGCAGGATTCTGATCTTCCCAGGGGAAATGGGTGTTGTAAACCAACTTGGAATAGTTCGGATCATCGTAATACACCTTGCCGGGAATGATTTCAGAGGTTCCGGTTTTACCATGATTAACGAGAACTAGTCCGGGATTTTCGAGGATGGTTCTTTTCGATTCACCTCCCAGCTTTTCCCAGTCACCTTCATTTTCAGTCGCACTCCAGAATGGGGAATCGTCCGGCAGGGCCAGACAGATAAAAGGCAAAAACATCAAGAAAGGACTGCCGGCACAGCTGTAATTCTGAACCATGTATCCTTTCGTGCCATAAAATCCCAGACTAGGAATATCGTTGTGAAAAAAATCTTCCCTGGTAACAAACTGCAGCAGGGAACCTGAACAGAGCCTTCTGGCCCAGCCGGCATCCAGATCGGTTCGCTCCTTCAGCATAAAGGCCACAGGGAAAGCACCCGAGACCCAGGTCCGGTAGCAGATACTTCTGGACCACATGTTGATGTAGCCATCACGGGCAAAAAAACCGGCAACGGATTCCATCAGCTTGCAGGCAGATTTTTCGATGATCGCAGCAATTTCCGGATAATATTCGTCACCAAATGTCCGGTTCCAAATGGTCGTGTAGACAATGAAAAGGCTGATGGAATAGTAGTTGTAGGTTTGTTCGAGGTACCAGCCGTCTCCTGATTGATAGGAAACCACCCACAGAAGATGGCTTTTCAACAGATCATCGTCAATTTCGTAACCGTATTTTTTCAGGAAGGAGAGGGTGGTAATATTGAAAATCCTCCAGTTGTTCTGGGTTGTTCTGTGATGTGCCCATTTGGAAATGGTGACGACCATTTCATCCTGTTGTTGCTGCGAATAGTGAAACCAGATGGTATCCGGCATCAACAGCAAGGTTTTAAACAACCCACCAAATTCACAGGTAAACTGATAATTCGAATCCGGAAGTTCCTCCGGCAACGGGAGCGAGTTGGAATGCCCGGGGGTAAAGGCATTGTAAAAATGCAAACTGTAATATTCTCTCAGATTGATGTTGTTGATGGTCATCTCAGGATCGAGGTGGATCAAGGGTGCAGCCAGCGTAAAGCTCCTTTCCAGCGCTTCAAAATCGGCAGAGCGGTAGCGCCAGTCGGGGGCATCGGGCTGGGGATAGGAATTTCCCGGAACGACGGGAAAAGTGAGGGGTGTCTCCAGCCTGGTAACATGACTGAAAGCACGTGTCAGCAGGTATTTTGCCAGTTCGACATAATGTTTTTTTGACATTCCCGTGAAAGGACTCGATTCAAAATCCGGATTTTTTACTTCAAAGGCATTCATCTGTTTTGCAGTTTTGTTTGGCAACTTATTTAAACCGAAGTAAAAAAATAGATCCTCCGGATAGTTACCCTCAAAAATAGAGGATGGACCTTTCATTCGCCAGTACTATTTTAACAATCATTTGTACTATTTTTGCAAACTATCAAACAGGCTACTCCATGAAGATCATGCACGAACAGGTAAGCTTTGCTCCGCTTACGATGCTGAAGGTAAAGTGGGATGATTTCCCCCATTTCACCTACCCCTGGCACTTTCACAGCGAATTTGAAATCGTTTACATCCTCAAAAGTTCAGGAAAGCGATTTGTAGCCGACAGCATAGAAACTTACCAGGAAGGAGATATTACGCTGTTGGGTAGCAACTTACCCCACTTCTGGAAGAGCGACCGTCCGAATGAACCCAGTGAGGAGACCCGTGTCAACGCCATTGTCGTGCAGTTTCACAAGGATTTTTTCAGGGAGGAGATCAGTTTTTATCCTGAATTTCATGCCATCCAGGAATTACTGAAACGGGCGTCCATGGGCATTCAGTTCGGTCGGCCCGCCGGCGAAAGAATAGGGAAAATGCTGAAAAGGTTGCTCAAACTGAACGGACTCGATAGAATCCTTCATTTTATCAAACTGTTGGATTTTATGGCACGTACGGAACAGTGCAGGATGCTGGCAAGCAAGGCCTATGCTTTGGGGGAGCAGAAAGAGGTTGGACAAAGGCTCGACAAGGTCCTTCATTTTATCACCACCTATTACCAGCGTAATATAACCGTCCAAGAGGTTGCCAACAGGATTGGAATGTCGGAAGCAGCATTTTGCCGCTATTTCAAGGAAAAAACAGGAAAATGCTTTGTCTATTTCGTCACTGAGATGAGAGTTGGCTATGCCTGCAAACTTCTGATTGAAAATGATCTCTCCATTTCGCAGATCTGTTTCGAATGCGGGTTCAACAACATTTCCAACTTTAACCGGATGTTCAAGCGGCAGACGGGCCAAACTCCAGGAAAGTATCAGCAGCAGTTTATCAGGGCCAATGCGGAAACTCTAAAAAATTAACTCCTGTTTTTTTGTGTACATCCTGAATATGTAGTAGGTTACAGGTTTAACTACTTTCAAACAAAATTAATGGATTTCAGAAAAATGCTCCACCTAAATTATTATTTGATCCACGAAATGTTTCAGTAGGATTACAGTGGCAAATAAAAAAACTTCGATAAACAGCTGTAAAACAGCGTTTTATCGAAGTTTCTGAGTACCCGGGGCGGGACTTGAACCCGCACGGCCATAATGGCCATTGGATTTTAAGTCCAACGTGTCTACCATTCCACCACCTGGGCATCCTAATGGAGCGGGAAACGAGACTCGAACTCGCGACCCCGACCTTGGCAAGGTCGTGCTCTACCAACTGAGCTATTCCCGCAGGAAGGATGTCCTAATTCTTTATGAACGTTTTTATGGAGCGGGAAACGAGACTCGAACTCGCGACCCCGACCTTGGCAAGGTCGTGCTCTACCAACTGAGCTATTCCCGCTTGAATGCAATCCCCGCCACGGTTTGTTAATTCTGATTGCGGGTGCAAATATAAAACTTTTTCTTTCAGAAAAAATGAATTATGAAAAATGAAAAGTGAAAAATGTTGGCTTCCGATCATTTTTCATTTTTCATTTTTCACTTTTCACTATTCATTCTTCTTCAGCGGAATCACCCCTCCCATCTCTCCCATCACATTCACGAGATCAGATCCTGTAGGAACGACAATTTTGGAGTTGTCCTTCAGCGAGGTCTCCATGGCCTGAATTCTGCGAAGCATCTGGGCATTCCCGACAAAGTATTTTTCGGCCGCCTCGTTGACCAGCTGGATCGCCTGGGCTTCACCTTCTGCCCGCAAAATAGCACCCTGCTTGATCCCTTCTGCCTTGCGGATTTCTGCTCTTTTTTCTCCGTCTGCCTTGGTCTCCGTGGCCGTGGCAAAGTCGATGGCCGCAATTTTTTCGTTTTCAGCCTTCACAATTTTGTTCATGGTCTCCTGAACATCTTTTGGCGGATCGATCTCCTTCAACTCGGTGCGCACGATTTCGATGCCCCAGTTCAGGGTCTCATCCAGCAGGGTGGCATGCAACTCCTTGTTGATTTTCCCCCGTTCGCTGTTGGCCGATTTTAGGGTCATCGTACCAATGATGTTCCGCAGGGTGGTTCTGGCCAGATTGACAATCTGGTACTCAATGCTGTTGACATTGTACTGCGAATTTTTAACACTCTGTTCGTCAGACTTGATCTTGAAATAGACCTGGGCATCCACCCTGGCATTCAGATTGTCATTTGTAATGATCTCCTGTGGTTCGGCATTGATCATTTTCTCCGTAATGTTGATGATGAACATCCTGTCTATCCCGGGAATGATCCAGTTGAAGCCGAAGGAGGCAAAGTGGTGGTACTTTCCAAGCCGCTCAACCAAAGCACGATGGGTTGGCCTTACGATTCGGATTCCTGCAAAAAAGAAGAGAACTACAATGGCAATTCCAACAATGGCAATAGGTTCCATGATTTAAGTATTTAATTTGATTGTTAAGTGGTTAACCTGATTTGGCAGACTTACAAATGTACACAATTCCTGACTGATTCTCCCAAATGATTCAAAATTTTTGTCGATTCACATGCCATATCCACTTTGGCCCGTCCGGGGTGGCAGAAATGACCCGGTGGTTTTTCCCGGCAGGGAGATTCCAAAAATTTCTCTTTATAAAATCTTTATACTTTACTGTTAAATATTAACAATCCCCTTACGAAATGATGTCTTTATTTGCCACCAGACTCGAGGCAACAGAATGAATTGGATTTTCCCAATTTCAGTGGGAACCGTCATCCGGGCAAGAAGAGTCCATGTTTTCAGTGTGGATGAAGCAGTCTTAAATTGTGAAACAAACAATATAAGCTGTAAATAATGACCCTTTCCTATCTTAATATTCTCCTAACAGGATCGATGTATGACTGATGCAACCGACGGATTTCCAATAGCAGGTAAACTTAAGAACATTTTTATTGGTCGTGCCAAGGCCATTCAGGACAAATCAATCTTTCACAAACTCTCGCTGGTCGCCTTTTTCGCATGGATTGGTCTGGGAGCCGACGGTATTACCTCCTCTTGTTACGGACCGGAGGAGGCTTTCCGAAATCTGGGGGGACATCCGATGCTGGCGATTTTTGTGGGGCTGGGCACTGTATTCACCATCTTCATCATCAGCACGAGTTACAGTCAGATCATCAAGCTCTTTCCTCATGGAGGTGGCGGGTATCTGGTGGGAAGCAAATTGCTGTCGCCTACCGTCGGTATGATTTCGGGATGTGCGTTAATCATCGATTATGTGCTGACCATTACCATTTCGGTATCCAGCGGATCGGATGCACTTTTTAGTTTTTTCCCTGAATCGATGCATGTCTACAAATTGGGAGTTGCCATTGCGGGCGTCTGCCTTTTGATCCTGCTGAATCTGCGCGGCGTCAAGGAATCAGTCGTATCGCTTACGCCAATATTCATTGTTTTCATGGCTTCACACGTATTCATCATTGTGTATGCCATAGCGATCAAGGCCGGAGATTTTCAGGCGGTTTCCATCGAAACCTCCAACCAGGTTCATTCTTCCGTATCTCAGTTGGGAATCTGGGGAACCATTTTTATCATTTTAAAAGCCTACAGCATGGGAGCTGGTACCTTTACCGGGATCGAAGCTGTGAGCAACGGAATGCCCATTTTAAGGGAACCAAAGGTCAAAACCGCCAAAAAGACCATGATCCTGATGGCCTTTTCACTCTCCTTTCTCGTAATGGGTCTGATGGTCGCCTATGCCCTGTACAATGTTCAGATCAGCGATACCAAAACCCTGAATGCCGTATTGTTTGACAACGTCACGGCACACTGGGCTCCATTCTGGTCGAGAAGTTTCATTCTGACCACACTGATCTCTGAAGCAGCACTGTTGTTTGTTGCTGCCCAGACCGGTTTCATCGACGGACCGCGAATCATGGCCAACATGGCCATTGACAAGTGGTTTCCCAAAAAATTCGCCTCCCTCAGTGACAGGCTGGTGACCATGAACGGTGTTTTGCTGATGGGTGTTTCGGCCATTCTGCTGATGGCGCTCTCAAGAGGTTCCGTTCAATTGTTGGTTGTATTATACAGTATCAATGTTTTCATTACTTTTTCCATCTCCCAGTTGGGGATGGTCAGGCATTGGTGGATTGAGCGAAATAAACTGAACAGCTGGAAGCGAAAACTTACCATCAACGGCATAGGTTTCATCCTGACTACTTTTATCCTTATCTCGGTCACCATCATCAAATTTGGAGAAGGTGGCTGGATTACCCTGGTTATCACCGGATTCTTCATTGTTGTCGCGGTAAACATCAAAAAACATTATTTCAAGACAGCCGTGCGCTTGCAGAAAGTGCGCATGCAGGCACTTTCGGAACTTCACGATGCACTTTCACACGTCCCGGATTTTGATCCCCATCAGACACCTGAACACATCAAATTCAATCCCGACTCAAAAACGGCCATAATCCTTGTTTCCGGATTCGGTGGCACTGGCCTCTATTCCTTTCTTCGAATCAATGAAAACTTCAAGGGAATCTATCACAATTACATCTTCATCCGCATCGGGGTAATTAATTCCAAGATTTACAGGGGCTCCGCAGAGCTGGATCATTTCAAGCATACGGTGAAAGACGATGGCAAAAAATACGAGAAGATAGCCAACCAGTTTGGGTTCTATGGGAAAAGCATGTGGACCATAGGTACTGATCCGGTCAGTGAAGTCTACCAGATCGTTAAAAAATTGACCCGCTTACTTCCCAATTCAACCTTTTTCGGCGGGCAACTTGTCTTTTCAAAAACGTTCTTCATGTCACAGTTGCTGCACAATCATACCATATTCTCTATACAGAAACGATTCTTCAAATTTGGAATTCCCATTGTGATCTTCCCCATCAAGATCGAGTAGGAACATTTCAGAATATCTATTAAACAGCGGGCTTTCCCGGGAATATCCCGAAAGCCCGCTGTCTCTTTTTGGCAGAAAAAGCAGCGTCATCCCTTTCAATCGAATCCTTATAATTTCTTTACAAACTCACTGCATTTCCTTTTAAAATCATTATGAATACCTGTTCACCTTTGTCAGTGATAATTTTTCAAAATTAAATGAGAGGATATGAAAACAATAATTTTAGTGGTGGCACATGCAAGTGGTACAACGGGAGGAAATATCGCCGGAGCATTCATCGCGCTTCTTTTACTGGTATACCTTGTGTATGCCCTGATAAAACCAGAGAAATTTTAGCAACTCAAACAAATGACTGAAATATTCTTCATACTCAAGTTTATTGGCGGTGTACTAATTGTACTGGTCGTTGGAGGCCTGGCAGGAAAACTATTCAAACTGGATCAGGAGAAGGATCAAAATCTGAATCAAAATGAAAGAATTAAAAGAAGAAATGAAAATCACTAAAATATTCCCCGGGTTGAGCAGTAGGAGACTTATCTGCCTGCTTAGTATTTTCTTGGCGTTTTCCGTTTCATTCCCACCATTGGTGGAGGCTGCGGACTCTGGCTCCAAATTTACGGTCACGGCCGATCTTGTAAGCAGTTATGTTTGGAGAGGATCCCTTTCGACGCAAAACCCGGTTCCGAACATTCAGCCAACAATATCCTTTTCCACAGGAAAACTTGAGGCGGGTGTTTGGGGATCAACAGATTTCGCAGGAAGTTACAAGGAGGTTGATCCCTACCTTATCATCACGAAAGGCTTACTGAAGATCGTTTTGACAGACTACAACTGGAATTTTACGCGCAGCAATTATTTCAATTATGGACGCGACCAGACCGGTCATCGTGTAGAAGGAACCATCGGCTATACTGGTTCCAAGTCATTTCCCATTAACATTACCTGGAGTACAATAGTTTACGGCTACGACAAGCGGGCAGATGATTCTACCAGACAAGCCTGGTCGACCTATGCAGAGCTGGGTTATTCCAAAGGAGCGGCAGCCTTCTTCCTGGGATTTACTCCCTGGGCCAGCTATTACAACAATTACGGAACCACTGTTTTTGATGCAGAAGCGACCAGGAAGTCATTCTCCGTGGTCAACATTGGTGCAAGCATTTCAAAAGGGCTTAAAATCACCGAATCCTATTCACTTCCTGTTAAGGTAGCTTTGATTGTCAATCCGTCAGCAACCTACTCAAGAAATGATTATATCCATCTGACAGTTGGAATTACCATATAATTAAAAACACAATTTTATGACTTCACAAGATTTTATTCAAATCATTCTGTTTTTTGCCGTTTTAATTGGCTTGACCCCTATTTTGGGTAATTATATGTACAAAGTTTTCACCGGGAAGAACCATCTGATGATACCAGTCTTTGGCTGGCTCGAAAAACTGACTTACAAATTGACGGGTATAGACGGTGAAGAAGAGACCAATTGGAAAACCTACACTTTTGGGTTACTCATGTTCAATCTGGTTGGCTTTGTCTTTCTCTTTCTCCTTCAGATATTTCAGAGTTACCTGCCAATGAATCCTGCACATCTTGCAAATGTGAGCTGGCATTCCGCCTTCAATACATCTGTGAGCTTCATGACAAATACCAACTGGCAGGGATATGCAGGCGAGACGACCCTCAGCTACCTAGTCCAGATGATTGGTTTAACAGTACAAAATTTTGTCAGTGCGGCTACCGGCATAGCCGTTCTAATTGCACTTATTAAGGGGATATCCCGCAAGACAACGGACACTCTTGGGAATTTCTGGTCTGATCTGACCAGATGCACACTCTATGTTTTACTGCCGTTGTCCATTCTGTTTTCGGTTGTTTTGGTAGGACAGGGAGTGGTGCAAAACTTTAAATCCTACGATACAGTTCAAACAATTCAGGGCGGCACACAGGTCATCCCACAGGGTCCGGCGGCTTCCCAGATTGCCATCAAGCAATTGGGAACCAATGGGGGTGGTTTTTTCAATGCAAACAGTGCGCACCCTTATGAAAATCCGACCCCTTTCAGCAACTTTCTGGAAATGCTGGCATTGTTGCTTATCCCGGCTGCTTTAACATTCACCTACGGTAAAATGGTTGGGTCAACGCGACAAGGATGGACAATTTTTACGGCCATGATGATTCTATTGCTGATTGGTTTGGGCATTTCGTTGTATGCAGAATATTCCTCCAATCCAATTTTCGGAAAATTGCCTTTGATGGAAGGAAAGGAAACCCGTTTTGGAATTACAAACAGCATTCTATGGGCCACTTCTACTACTGCAGTCTCCAATGGTTCGGTCAATGCGATGCACGATAGCCTGTCGCCGCTAGCCGGAATGGTTGCCATGATCAACCTGATGCTAGGTGAAATTATTTTTGGCGGTGTAGGTTCCGGATTGTATGGCATGGTAATTTTTATCATCCTAACTGTGTTTATTGCCGGATTAATGGTCGGCAGAACTCCTGAATACCTCGGAAAGAAGATTCAAAAATTCGAGGTACAGATGGCGATGGTTGCAGTTCTTGCTCCCAATGTGGTGATCATTCTGTTTGCGGCCCTGGCTTCTGTCATTCATCCGGGAATTTCAAGTCTGAACAACACCGGACCGCATGGACTGTCCGAAATTCTTTACGCCTATGCTTCTGCAGCAGGCAACAACGGCAGTGCTTTCGCCGGATTAAATGCAAATACCGAATTTTACAATCTGACCATCGGAATAGGCATGCTGATTGGCCGATTCGGAATTATCCTGCCAGTGATGGCAATTGCCGATAGCATGGGGCGCAAGAACATCACCCCATCTTCGGCCGGAACTTTTCATACAGACAACTGGCTGTTTGTCGGTTTGCTGATTGCAGTCATCCTGATTGTTGGAGGATTGACGCATTTCCCGGCCCTTGCACTTGGACCTATTGCTGAACATTTGCTAATGAACAATGGTGTCACCTTTTAACATTCAACTCCATGAGTACAAAACAAAATACAACTCTTTTCAACCGTAAGCTGGCTTTTCAGGCAGTGAAGGACAGTTTTATCAAGCTGAATCCTGCATTACTTATTAAAAATCCCGTCATTTTCATTGTTGGGATAGGTGCACTTCTTACAACAATTGTTGTGATGTCAGATATTTATCAGCACAATTTTTCATTTTTTAATCTGAACATAACAATATGGTTATGGTTCACTGTGTTGTTTGCAAATTTTTCCGAGGCTATTGCCGAAGGGAGAGGAAAGGCTCAGGCTGACAGTTTGAGAAAAAACCGCAAGCAGACAATTGCCCGAAAGCTCTCCGGGAAAGTGGAGATATCCATCAATGCTACTGAACTCAGATTGGGCGATATCGTTATTTGTGAGGCGGGTGACATCATCCCTTCCGATGGTGAAGTAACCGAAGGGATTGCCAGTGTCGACGAATCCGCCATTACAGGCGAATCTGCCCCGGTTATCCGTGAAAGCGGAGGTGACAGGTCGGCCGTTACCGGTGGGACAAAAGTGATCAGCGACCGTGTGCTGATACGCATCACCTCAGAACCGGGTAACACCTTCATAGACAGGATGATTTCACTGGTTGAAGGGGCAAAGCGTCAAAAAACGCCGAACGAAATTGCCTTGTCAATTCTAATTTCAGGATTGACGATTGTCTTTCTGCTGGCCGTAGCCACCTTGCCGGCTTTCTTTAGTTACAGCTTGTCGGCTTCAGGTTTGGCGGAATCTCAGAACCTAACCTTGCCGGTTTTGATTGCGTTGCTTGTTTGCCTGATTCCAACTACAATAGGCGGGTTACTGAGTGCAATCGGGATCAGCGGCATGGACAGACTCCTGCAGCGCAATGTTATTGCTACAAGCGGAAGAGCCATTGAGGCTGCCGGTGATGTGGATGTACTTTTACTGGATAAAACAGGAACGATCACCTTGGGCAACAGAATGGCCACAAATTTTATTCCAGCCGAAGGCGTAACCGTTGAAGAGCTTGCAGACGCGGCCCAATTCTCCTCCTTATCGGACGAAACACCCGAAGGACGTTCCATTGTTGTTTTGGCTAAAGAGCAATTCAATATCCGGGGTCGCGAAGTGCACCAACTCAATGCCACCTTTATTCCTTTCACGGCTCAATCCAGAATGAGTGGCGTTGATTTTACCTCCGATGACGGCACCGTTCACATGATCAGAAAGGGTTCATCAGAGGCCATTAAAAGCTTTGTCCAAAGCAACAATGGTTTCTACACGCAAAAGATCCAGGAAATAGTCACCGAACTGGCCAGGCAGGGTGCTACTCCTTTGGTCGTGGCACAAGACAAGAGAGTGCTCGGTGTCATACACCTGAAAGACATTGTGAAGGGAGGTATCAAGCAGCGCTTTGCCGAACTGAGGAAAATGGGAATCCGGACGGTGATGATTACAGGAGACAATTCATTGACCGCAGCCGCCATCGCAGCTGAAGCCGGAGTAGACGATTTCATGGCAGAAGCGACCCCAGAGGATAAATTGCACCGAATCCGGGAAGAGCAGGCAAACGGTCACCTGGTGGGCATGATTGGTGATGGGACCAACGATGCGCCTGCACTCGCACAGGCAGACATTGGCATTGCCATGAATACGGGAACACAAGCCGCACGGGAAGCCGGGAACATGGTGGATCTGGACAGCAATCCAACAAAACTGATCGAAGTAGTAGAGGTCGGGAAACAACTGTTGATGACGAGGGGCTCCCTGACCACCTTCAGCATCGCCAACGATGTGGCCAAATATTTTGCCATCATTCCGGCAATAGCCATTTCACTCTATTCCGGAAAGAATGGAGTTGGACCACTTGCTGCCTTGAATATCATGAATCTTGGATCACCCCAAAGTGCGATCCTGAGTGCGGTTATCTTTAATGCACTGATCATCGTTATGCTGATCCCCCTGGCCTTGAAAGGTGTCCGNTACAAACCNATTTCNGCCAATGCTGCCTTGACCAGAAATTTGATTATATTTGGGTTAGGCGGTATTTTGGCTCCCTTTCTGGGAATAAAGCTTATTGATCTCCTCATTAATTTGTAATTCTGTGAACAATGAAAACACTTATCATATCCTTAAAAATCTTTCTCTTCTTCACTGTTCTAACCGGATTCATCTATCCGCTTCTGGTGACAGGGATTGTTCAGCTCACATTTCCGGCCAAGGCAAACGGAAGTTTAATTTCAAGGGACCATAAAATTGTCGGGAGTGAATTAATCGGTCAGCATTTTGACAGTGCTATATATTTCTCTTCCAGGCCATCTGCCACCACATACAATCCACTACCATCAGGGGGCTCAAATTTTGGATTAACCAATGAAAAGTTGAAGCATTCTGTTGATTCAATAAAAGTTCAATTCATTATCTTTAACCAATTGGACCCGAATAGTACAATACCTTCTGAAATGCTTTTCGCCTCTGCCAGCGGACTAGACCCGCACATCTCACAAAAAGCTGCCCTCCTGCAGGTTGACAGGATTGCAAGGGCCAGAAATTTCGATTTTGACAACAAACAAAAGATTATTCAGTGTGTCAAATCAATGAGTGAGGCTCCGCAATTTTTATGCCTGGGGGAAGAAAGAATCAATGTTTTACTGCTAAACCTCGAAATTGACAAAATTGATTTTAACCATCATATTCAAACGACCAAATAATTAAATAACTTACCATGAAAGTTTCCATTCGTACAAGATTCACCCTGGGAATGATTTTTTTCTTTGTCATCATTGCCGGCATCTCCATTCTCTCGGCCTATCATCTCAACAAACTGTCCCAAAAGACAGATGCAATTCTGAAAGACAACCATTTTTCAGTTATTTTCGCCCGGGACATGGCGGAGGCTTTGACACTGATGAATCAGGAAGTAACTCGTTGCTATACCAACCAGAGTGAACCGGATATCAATTTGATCCATGCTACCTCCACCTCTTTTGGGAAGTCGCTTCTCCTGGAAAAAAACAACATCACCGAACCGGGAGAAGACAAACTGGCCTCGGGAATCGAGGCCGGTTTTGATGAATACCTGAAGTTCATCCTGCAATACGAAAAAAAAACAGTCACGGTTGATGCCATGAATTCCCTGCAAACCAGGTTTCACACCCTGTATCAGCAGACGACGCTTTTGTCTCAGATGAACGAGCAGGCCATTATCCTAAAGGCAGATGACACCAAAAAATCGGCAGAAAAAGGATTGACCCACGTAACCATCCTGGGTACCATCTGCTTCATCATCACCTTGAGCTTTACCTTTAATTTCGCCTCCTATTTCAATGGCCGCTTTACCAAATTGTACAACGGAATCAAGGAGATTGGCGCAAAAAATTACAACGAGCGATTGTATTTCGAAGGCGAAGATGAATTTTATGAAATTTCGTTGGTGTTTAATGAAATGGCTAAAAATTTGAACGAGAATGCGCAGGTACCAGTTACCGATTACAGGGAGAATTTCGAACGGGAAGTCAGCTTAAATCAGATACAGGAACTTAAAAAAGCGCTGGAGCAGATGCAGGGAATTGAGGAACGGGCAATTGATTTAATTGCTAAACTCGAAAACAAAGAAACCAAAAATGGACTTAGCTGATCACCGTCCCGATCCGGATGAACTTTTGGCCTCCATCATTCAGGAAGAGGAGAAGAGCAAACGCGGCAAACTGAAGATATTCTTCGGAATGTGTGCCGGTGTGGGAAAAACGTATACCATGCTTCAGGCTGCAAAAGTTGAAAAGCAAAAGGGAAACGATATCATCATTGGCTTCGTTGAAACACACAACCGGAAGGAAACGGCCATCCTGGTCGAGGGATTTGAAATTATTCCCCGGAAAAAGCAGGAATACAAGTCCACGCACATTCAGGAGATGGACCTTGATGCCATCATCGCCAGAAAACCGCAGCTGTGCTGGTGGATGAACTTGCCCATACCAATGCCCCGGGTAGTAGGCATACCAAGCGTTTTCAGGATGTTTTGGAGATCCTGGAAAATGGCATCAACGTTTATACGACAGTCAATGTCCAGCATCTGGAAAGCCGGTCTGAAACGGTAGCACAAATCACCGGAATCACGGTAAGGGAAACCTTGCCGGATGAAATTTTTGAGAATGCCGAGGAAGTTGAACTTGTCGACCTGAGTCCTGACGAACTGCTTCAAAGATTGTCCGAAGGCAAGGTTTACACACCGGAACGTTCCCGTGAAGCCATTGAAAATTTTTTCAGAAAAGGCAACATTACGGCTCTGCGGGAGATGGCCCTCCGCATTGTTGCTGACAGAGTCGACAAGCAGTTGCATGACTACATGCAACAGAAACGAATCAGGGGACCCTGGAAATCAGGATCCCACCTGCTGGTCGCCATTGATTACCGCATTCAGTCGACCCGGTTGCTGCGATGGGCGAAGAACCTCTCCTACTCCATGGGTGCAAATATTCAGGCGATCTATGTCGAATCATCCCACCAACTGACGGTCAGGGAAAGCGAACAACTCAACAAGAACATCAATCTGGCCAAACAACTTGGTATCAAAGTCAGGATCGTGACCAACTACGATGTTGTCAGTGCAATCGTCGACTTTGCCCAAAAGGAGAATGCCACACACATCATCGTCGGAAAACCTCGTGTCAGGAATCTATTTGCCATGTTGCGGCTTGGGAATTTTGTGAACAGGCTGATCAGGTACAGCGGAAACATCGATGTATACATTCTTGGTTCGGACAATTTATCCAAGGGCCGCTACAAGGACAAAGTGATTGTTCCTTCGTTTACCTCCAACCTTAGGCAGTATCTTACTGTCATTCTGCTTGTGATCCTGACTTCTGTCACTTGCTACCTGCTGAAGGATTACATCGGATACCAGATCGTCTCTTTCGGGTTACTTTTTCTTGTTTCGATTCTTGCCATTTTTTTCGGTTCGGGACCCATCCTGCTGGCAGCAGGGCTAAGTGCCATTATCTGGGATTACCTCTTCATCCCACCACAATTCACGCTACACATCGACAAGCCTGAAGACATTTTAATGCTGATCATGTTCTTCATCATCGCCTTGCTGAATGGAATTCTGACTTCTCGGGTTCGGCGGCAGGAACAAAAAATCAGAATCAGGGAAGAGCGTACCCAGGCACTTTACCAGTTGACGAAGGAGCTGAATACAGCCTCGGGCATGGAAGAGGTGTCTGAAATTGCCACCAAGTACGTGAGAAAATATTTCAATTTTGAGTCGGCCATCATTTTAAAAACTGAATTGAATACCCTCGACAACAAGGTTCAGGAGGGTTCAAGCATCGTTTTGTCAGAAAATGATTTCAGTGTTGCCAACTGGGTTTATAAGAATTCCGGAATGGCCGGTAAATACACGGATACGCTTCCTTCCGGTTCAAGGACTTTTTTCCCATTGATGGGAAACAGCGGCAACATGGGTGTCATCGCAGCGGAACTCCAACGTATTTTCACCCAGGGAGAAGAGCAATTTTGGGAGGCCTTTCTTTCACAGATTTCAGGGAAATACGAGCGTGAATTTCTGCGCAGTGCGGCCAAAAACAACTACATCCTGAGTGAATCTGAAAAATTGTACAAAACGTTGTTCAACTCCATTTCCCACGAACTCAGAATTCCGGTAGCAACCATTCTTGGGGCATCAGATACATTGATCTCCCAAAACTACCCGGAGGAGACCCGACAGGAACTCTACGCCGAAATAAGTATTGCATCTGTCAGGCTGAACCGGCTGATAGAGAATTTGTTGAATATGTCAAGACTGGAATCCGGGCACATCAAACCTCGACCTGACTGGTGTGATGTACACGATATCGCAAACAATGTAGCTGAAGCACTGCAGTCTGAACTAAAATTATTTAAACTGGCTACGGTTATTCCACCGGATATGCCACTGGTATTGGTTGATTTCGGATTGATTGAACAGGTGCTGCACAATCTGATTTTGAATGCCACTCAAAATGCACCTTCCGGCACCAGGATCCGGCTAAAAATATTTTATGACAACGGCTTCCTCGAATTGCAGGTGATGGACAGGGGCCCAGGTTTTACACCATCTGAATTAAAATATGTATTTGACAAATTTTACCGCGGGAAGGATGCTAAAGCAGGTGGTACCGGTTTGGGGTTATCCATTGTCAAAGGATTTGTTGCTGCGCAATCAGGAACTATCGTGGCAGAAAACAGGGAGAATGGTGGCGCAAAGTTTAGCATCAGAATTCCTGTTAAGATTGCAGATTTAAATCAACAGAAAAAACTACCCGAATGATGAACAGTGCAGATACCATTTTGATCATCGATGATGAGGTACAGATCCGCAGGCTGCTGGAGATCACCCTTTCGGCAAATGGGTACAAAATCTCCGAAGCCTCAACAGGAAAGGATGGCCTGATTCACGCCGCAACCACCCATCCGGTGCTGATCATCCTGGACCTGGGTCTGCCCGATGCCGATGGAATTGAAATTCTCAAAAAATTGAGAGAATGGTATTTAAAACCCATTATCATCCTGTCTGTAAGAAATTCAGAGGAGGACATCATTCGTGCACTGGACCACGGTGCCAATGACTATCTGACCAAACCCTTCAGAACCGGCGAATTGCTGGCAAGGATCAGAGTTGCCATCCGCCAAAGTTCCGATACCTCGGATAGTCCAACCCTTACCTTCGGCTCCCTGGTCATTGATCTGCCCAGTCATTTGGTAAGAAAAAACAATGAGATCATCAAACTTACCTCCACAGAATTCTCCCTGCTCGCACTGCTGGCCAAAAATGAAGGAAGGGTGCTGACCCATCAGTTCATTCTGAAGGAGATCTGGGGAATGGGATACATGGAACAGACACAGTACCTGCGCGTTTTCATGGCTCAATTGCGCAAAAAAATAGAAGATAATCCAACCAAACCCAAGCTTCTCAATACGGAATCAGGCATAGGTTATCGTTTTGGGGAATAGTTTCAATTCCATATTTTGATAAAAAAGCGTAAGTTTGGAAGGAATCCTTCATCGAGATACCTATTTTGGAATATGATATTTTTCACGCGAATCTTTAATAACATCCGAATATTCAGATTTTCCAGGCTCGCTGAGCGTGACAAACTGATTGCCCTGAGTTTCGTAGTTGGTCTGTTGAGTGGTTTTGCAGCCATCCTGCTCAAAAACATCATTCACATTTCCAGTAAATTCTTAACAGACGATTTTGATGCCCTGCAGGAAAATTACCACTATTTCCTATATCCCGGACTTGGAATCCTTATCACCTATCTTTTTGTGAAATTTGTCGTGAAAGACGACATCAGCCATGGTGTCACAAAAGTACTGGAATCCATCTCCAGAAAAAAAGGGTACCTCAGGGCACACAACATGTTTACCTCCATCATTTCCAGCACTATCACCATCGGTTTTGGAGGATCTGTCGGTGCTGAGGCACCCGTAGTACTTACAGGATCTTCCATCGGTTCAACCATTGCCAGAAGCTTCAACCTGAACTATCACACCATGACGGTACTCATCGGGTGTGGGGCGGCAGGGGCTATTTCCGGCATCTTCAAGGCACCGCTGGCAGGTATGTTGTTCGCGATCGAAGTACTGATGCTAGATCTGACCATGGCCTCCCTGCTGCCACTGATGATCTCTGCCGCGACGGCTGCATCTCTGGCCTACTTCCTGATGGGTTCCGGTTATGAAATGAACTTTCAGATTGACCACGCCTTCAAGGTTACCAACATCCACTGGTACATCTTACTCGGAATTTTCTGCGGCCTGTTTTCAGTTCTGTTTTCAAGGGGAAATCTTTTCATCGAAAGCAGCCTGAAAAAGATCAGGAGTCCATTGCTGCGCATCGCAATAGGCGGCTTGGCACTGGGCGGGATGATATTTCTCTTTCCTTCCCTTTGGGGTGAAGGTTACTTTACCATCAACCAGATTGTCAATGACCTGGGAAATCACATTGTGAACAATTCTCTCTTTTCCGGCTTTCGTGACGACAAACTGACTTTGATTTTTCTCGTGATAGCCATCATGTTGGTCAAAATTGTGGCCACGGCGACCACCAACGGGGCCGGTGGAAGTGGAGGTATCTTCGCCCCTACCCTCTTTCTGGGAAGCCTTGCTGGATTCCTAATTTCGCTGGTCCTTAACTACAACGGGGAGATGGTCCCGGCCAAGAATTTTGCACTGGCGGGAATGGCCGGAATGATGGCAGCAGTGATGCACGCTCCGATGACAGCCATCTTCCTGATTGCAGAGATCACAGGTGGTTTTGGATTACTCGTTCCACTGATGATCACCTCTGCGGTGGCATTTCTAACCGCAATGCCCATCGAACCACACTCAATCTACCACAAACGGCTTGCCTTAAAAGGAGACCTGATTACGCACAACAAGGACAAGGCGGTGCTCACACTGCTGAAACTTCACAACGTGATAGAAAGAGATCTTTTGTCCGTTACCCCCAATACGACCCTTGGAGAACTTGTAAAAATCATCGCGAAATCTAAGAGAAACATCTTTCCTGTCGTGGATGAGCACAATAATTTCAAGGGAGTAGTTTTACTGGATGATGTCAGGGAGATCATGTTCGAAAAAGAGCTTTACGGAACCAAAAAAGTATCTGAACTGATGGTATTATCTCCGGAAATCATCTCTCACGACGAAAAGATGGAGATGGTGATGAAAAAATTCAACGACAGCGGTGCCTGGAATCTTCCTGTCCTGCACAATGGCAAGTATGTGGGCTACATCTCCAAATCCAGAATCTTCAACGCCTACCGGGATATGCTCGTCAATTTTTCGGAAGAATGAAAGAGAGATGAGAGATAAGAACTCTAAATTTCAGTTAAACATTTGATTACATGCATCTTTGTTGGATTGTCTGTTTTTGCAACAGTTGTTCCGGAAATATCTCGTTAACCTCTCTTCAAATTTTCATATTTTCTTGGCTTCAGGTTTTCTCGTTCCTTTCTAAAATAGTACTTTTGCGCCTGAAATCAATTTAGTCCTTCCCATGAAAAGAGATACCCAGATTTTTGAGATCATTGCCAGAGAACATGCCCGCCAACTTCACGGAATTGAACTGATTGCCTCCGAAAATTTTGTTTCCCAACAGGTGATGGATGCAATGGGTTCGTGTTTGACCAACAAATATGCCGAAGGTTATCCCGGACACCGCTATTATGGCGGCTGTCAGTTTGTGGATGAGGCAGAGCAACTGGCCATCGACAGGCTGAAGGAGCTATTTGGGGCAGAATATGCCAACGTGCAGCCCCACTCAGGAGCACAAGCCAACATGGCAGTATTGATGACTGTCCTTCAACCTGGAGACACCTTCATGGGTTTGGATCTTTCGCACGGAGGCCACCTTTCCCACGGTTCACCTGTCAACTCCTCCGGGCTGCTCTACCATCCAGTTTCCTACGGTGTAAAGGAAGAGAGTGGTTTGGTTGATTACGACCAGATGGAAGTAGTCGCGCTGCAGGAAAAACCGAAACTGATTATTGCCGGGGCTTCTGCCTATTCAAGAGAGTGGGATTATGCCCGCATCCGGACACTGGCAGATAAGATTGGCGCGATCTTCATGGTGGACATGGCCCATCCTGCCGGACTTATTGCGGCCGGTTTGCTTGAAAATCCGCTGAAACATGCACACATTGTTACCTCCACNACGCATAAAACACTGAGGGGTCCGCGCGGCGGAATCATCCTGCTGGGCAAGGATTTTGAGAATCCATGGGGNATTGCTACCAAGAAAGGGGAAATTAAAATGATGAGCAGCCTTCTGGATTCTGCCATTTTCCCAGGTATCCAGGGCGGACCGCTTGAACACGTCATCGCGGCAAAGGCAGTTTCATTCGGAGAAGCATTGCTCCCCGAATACAAAACTTATCAACAGCAGGTCCGGAAAAATGCCAAGGTGATGGCACAGGCATTTATGGACAAAGGATACAAAGTGATCTCAGGAGGGACAGACAACCACTCGATGCTGATCGACCTGCGTACAAAATTTCCTGATCTCACAGGTAAAAGGGCCGAAAATATATTGGTTCAGGCGGACATTACCATCAACAAAAACATGGTGCCTTTCGACAGCCGTTCACCATTCCTGACATCCGGACTGAGAGTAGGTACTCCTGCAATCTCTACCAGGGGTTTGAAGGAGGAACAAATGGGTCTGATCGTGGAGTTGATCGACCACGTTTTGAAAGATGCCGACAACGAACAGACCGTATTGGCAGTTCGCGCCGAGGTAAACAAGATGATGGAAAACTATCCGATTTTTGCCTGGTAATCCGGCGAAGTTGAAAATTATTGATATCCGAAAACCCACATCCAAAAGCCCTGATTCAATATATCAGTTATTGCATCAGGGCTTTTACTTGCAGTCCAATTAGTTACCTGATCAACAAAAAGATTTTCGGTAAGAAGATAAGGCAGGCAACGGCCACAGAAACCATCGCACATACCAGCACGGCAGCAGCAGAGAGGTCTTTCACCTTTTTAATTCCTTCACTCCGTTCGGGCGACAGATGGTCAGCCAGATTTTCCAATGCCGAATTGAACAACTCGGCTGCGAAAACACCTCCGATGATCAAAACCAGCAAAACCCATTCAATGGATGAGATATTCAGCTTCCATCCGAGGAAAGTGGCAATCAGCGCCAGAAAGAGGTGAATTCTGGAGTTGTGCTCCTCCTTCAACATCACTTTAAGCCCATTGAAAGCAAATTGAAAGCTCTGCAATCTTTTTCTCACTGAAAATTTATCGGGTTTCATCTTTCATTTTTATGGTTAGCTACCACGACTCTAACGACATTTCACGGATATGGTTCGATCGTGAGAATATATACCCTTTTCGACTATCCAATTTTAACACGCGAGAACGGAACGGTATCGTAGGAAGCAAATTCTCCCTTCAGATACTTGTAATATCCAGTAATGGCAATCATCGCAGCGTTGTCTGTCGTATATTTAAAAGGAGGAATGTACATTTTCCACCCAAGTTTGTCGGCAGAGTTGAGCAAGGCCTCCCGTAACCCGGAGTTGGCAGAGACTCCGCCTGCAACTGCAATTTCCCTTATTGCGGTCTGCTCTGCAGCCAGTTTAAGTTTCGAAAGCAAAATTTCAATGATGGTATGTTGTAGGGATGCACAAATATCGGCCCTATTGCTTTCTATAAAATTCTGGTCTTTGGCTATTTCATCGCGCAACAGGTAGAGGAAGGAGGTTTTTAGTCCGCTGAAACTATAATCCAGTCCGGGGATTCTTGGTTTGGAGAAGGCAAATGCCTTTGGATTTCCCTCTCTTGCTAGTTTGTCAATCAATGGTCCGCCGGGATAGGGCAGCCCCATCACCTTCGCACACTTGTCGAATGCCTCCCCTGCCGCATCGTCAATGGTTTGACCAATTACCTCCATATTGAGATGGTCTCTCACCACTATGATCTGAGAATTTCCGCCGGAGACCAGCAGACACAAAAACGGGAATTTCGGTTCATCATGGAGGATATTGTTCTCCCGGATAAAGTGCGCCAATACATGCCCCTGCAGGTGATTCACCTCAATCAAGGGAATATTTCGCGCGAGGGCAAAAGCCTTTGCAAAAGAGGTGCCAACCAAGAGCGAACCCAGCAATCCAGGACCGCGTGTAAAGGCAATTGCTCCGATCTCATCCATCGAAACACCTGCTTTTTTGATGGCCAGGTCGACCACCGGAATGATATTTTGCTGGTGTGCCCGGGAGGCCAGTTCCGGGACACTCCTCCAAAGGCTTTGTGAACAGACTGTCCCGCTACCTCATTGCTCAGCATCACCTGATTTCTCAGGATGGAAGCTGAGGTGTCATCACAGGAGGATTCGATGCCCAATATGACAATATCTTTGTTGTAACTCATTTTAATTTGATCTCATTCAGTTCCCTTCAACTCGGCAAAAAATAGTAATTTTAGCAACTTAAAGTCCCGCCCAAAACATTTTTCATCCCTGATTTCTCCGGAAACGCCGGTCTGAAAAATGCAAGACTCGGACGATAAAACATTAAATCATCACCACGTGACGGAAGAGCCAAAACAAACTCCATCTGCGTTCAAAGGTATCAAAAAAAAGGTTAGGGCATTTGTTGTTCTTGCCATTTTGCTGATAGGCCTGCCCGAGCTGGTGTACTTTGCTTTTCGCAGCAACACTGTTCAGACCTTCGCCATCAGGTATGTGATGGATCAGGTAGGACAGACATTCAACACAAAAATAAAGGTCGGTGGCATCGACATCTCCTTTTTTGATCAGGTTACGCTGGAAAAAATTCTGATAGAGGATCAATCCAGGGATACCCTTGTTTACATCGATCAACTCAAACTGCAGATCGACAGCATCAGGTTCGGCAGCAAGCACATTCACCTGAACACCATCATTGTGCAGCAGCCCAGAATCCATCTGTTTCAGGATACGACAGGCACCAATTTTCAGTTTATTCTGGATTCACTGAACGCCGCTCCACCTCAAAAAGGCAAATCTCCCTGGAACGTAACCTTCCGCAACCTTTTTGTTCGGGATGCCGAAATCCGCTTCAAAAAGCCCTATGCCGATACAATTGTCCACAAGGGAATTAATTTTGACGATCTGGATATCCGTACACTAAACTTTGCCCTGGTAAATGTGCACAAGGTAAAGGCCTCCACAGAAATGGTACTTGACCATGCTTCCTTTACCGAAAAATCAGGATACGCAGTAAATAATCTGACCTTCAAGGCCCAGACCGATACCTCAGGACTCTATCTGAGCAAATTTGCTTTGATAACGGCTCATTCCAATATTTTTTCAGATTCCATGAAGGTCACACTCCGAACGACCCCTCTGCTGGATAAATTTTCGTCCGTCAAAAAAACGGAAGATCTTCCATTGGCCTTCCAGTATGACTATGAAGGAAATCTGGCTCCATCCATAGTTTCACTGGCCGATCTGGCCTATTACATGCCTGAAATCTGGGGAATGGACGAGCCCGTCATTTTTTCGGGTGGCGTAAAAGGNACCATNGACAACCTGAAGTTCAAAAAATTAAACTTCCGGGCTGGTAAAAAAACCTCCTTCAATGCAGATCTTGAGCTCAAGGGGTTGCCGGATTGGGAAAACACCTACATTTTCTTGAAATTCTACAACAACACTTTTAATTTCAACGATTTTGCCTCCATCAGATTGCCCGATGATGCCGCCGCGCATTATCCGAAGATTCCCAAATCTATGCTGGATGATGTGGATCTCACCTATCAGGGTACTTTCAGCGGATTTCCCTCCGATTTTGTTGCCTATGGGAATTTGAACGGTGAAATGGGATCCCTGACGACTGACATTGCCATATCCCCTTCTGTATCAGGCGCATTAGCTTTCAAGGGTATGCTGGATGCCAAATCCTTCAAATTGGGTAAGTTTCTCGGTTATGATCAGCTGGGCGAGGTGACACTGCACACTGAGGTGGAAGTAAACAAAAAAGGAACCCATTTCAATGCCACCATTCTTGGAAACATTGACAGTCTCTACTACAACAACAACCGCATCGATTCAATCTACCTGAACGGAACAGCCAGCAACAAAAGCTACGACGGACAATTGTCCGTCAACGACAAAAACCTGCGTTTAAAATTTTCCGGGAAGGCAGACGTAGGCAGCAAGACACCCTCCTTCAACTTCTCAAGTTCAGTCAATAATGCCAATTTGTATGTGCTGGGTATTGATCAATTGCACAAGGACGCCAAATGTTCTTTCGACATGGAGGCCAATTTTACAGGAAGGAACATCGATGAATTGAACGGCTCCATCGAACTGCAGAAAATGAAGCTTTCCAGGGAGGATAAAACTTTCGAAGTTAAGAAGCTAAGCCTGGGAACCACCAATTCAGTCGACCGCAACACCCTCACCATGAGGTCCGACATTGCCGATTTTGACATCGTCGGAAATTATCGTCTGCTGGAAATCGGACTCACACTTCAGGATTATCTGCAGCATTACCTTCCTTCAGCCGACCTTCCTTTCAGCAAAGATGGGATCGCCGGCAGCAACGTGTTCAGCTTCGATGTGAACATCAAAAAGCCGGAGTTGATTACCTATTTTTTCCTGCCCGACATGATACCCAATTCGCCGGTTGTAATGAAGGGAGAGATCAATTCCCTGAAAAAAAGCCTGAATTTTGACTGTACGGCAGACAACCTCTCCTACCAGTCTTACCACACAAAAGGGCTGACCTTCTCCTCCAGAAACGAGGGAGATCGCTGGATGTTGAAACTGGGGATGAAGGAGGCATTTCTGGGAGAAAATTACAAGATTGATGATGTCCTGTTGAACAATACCTTGTTCAATGACACCTTGCAGACCTCCTTTTCCTGGGGGGAGAAGTTTGACAAGAAGTACAGTGGCAGGATCGACATGGAGGGTCTGTTTTCCAAAAACAAAGATGGATTGAGAATGGCCGACTTTTCCATCATGCCATCCAATTTCCTGGTTTCAGATACCTTGTGGCAATTCGACAGAAGCCGGATTCATCTCGATTCGACCAAACTGGTGGTCAACAATTTCAATTTGCACCATGGGGAAGAATATTTCAGGGTTAACGGAATTTTATCTGACAATCAATCAGATAAATTAAAAATTGAAGTTGGAAAAATTAACCTTGGATTCTTTGATCTGGTGTCCAAACAAAAAATCGGCATTGAAGGTTCATTAAGTGGTGAAACGGAATTGGCAGACATCAAAAAATCCTTTTTCCTAAACAGCCACCTGGCCATTGAAAATTTCCATTACGACAAGAATCATTACGGAGATGTGCTCTTCGACAACATTTGGAACAAGGAGGAGAAAAGACTCTATACTTCAGTCAAACTAAACAAAGAGAATTCAACTTCCCTGCTGATCAATGGATACTACTCACCGGCTACAGATTCCTTGAATTACAATGCCCAGTTGACAGATTTTCCCCTGGAGACCATCTATCCTTTCCTGCAAAGTTTTTCCAATGGGGTCAGCGGAAAGGGTGATGGCAAAGTGGCCATCACGGGAACCTTTTCAGATCCCTGTTTCAAGGGAAAAGTGCAGATAACGGAGGGAAAAATTGGCATCGATTATTCCAAAGTGGCCTACACCTTCACACATCCCATCGAATTTTCCTACGATTCCATCGTCTTCAGGAGAATCACACTAAAGGACAGTGAAAACAATTCGGCCCTCCTGAATGGATACATCACCCATAAAATGTTCAGCAAATTAAAATACCATCTGGGCGTACAAACAAAAAAAATTGAGGCGCTGAAAACAACACTCGCCGACAATTCACTCTTCTACGGAGAGGCCCATTGCAGTGGGGATATTCTCATTACGGGGGCTGGAGAACAGGTTAAACTGGACATGAACGTTAAAACAGAGGATGGAACACAGATCATCATCCCGATGGAGGCACCAGCCTCAGTCTCGGAAAACAATTTTATCCGTTTCGTTGGAAAAGATACTTCCGTAAGTGCACCTGCCGCAGCTGAGGATCCTCCCGACAACAGTTCTTTCGAGATGAACCTGAACCTGGTGGCCACCCCGGCCGCCAAGGTTCAGATACATTTCAATTCCACACTTGGGGATGTGATATCCGGACAGGGAGCCGGGACTCTGCGGATGGTCTATGATCCGCAGGGAAACTTTACCATNTTCGGAAATTACACCATTGAAAAGGGAGACTATCTTTTTACCCTTCAAAATGTGATAGGTAAAAGTTTCAAACTGGAGGAGGGAGGAACCATTACCTGGAACGGCGATCCCTACGGTGCCAATGTCGACATCAATGCCATCTACAAATTGAAAGCATCCGTAAAGGATTTGCTCGTGGATACCTATAAAAACGAAAATACGGGAAGAATTCCTGTCGAGTGCCGCATCAACTTGTCCCATAAGCTGCTGAATCCGAATCTCAAGTTTGACATTCTCTTCCCTTCGGCCGATGAAAGGACGAAAGATGAGCTGCAACAATTCATCAGTACCCAGGACGACATCAACAGGCAGATGCTCGCCTTACTGCTGATCGGTCAGTTTTATACGCCGGAATACATTCGGGGAAGAACAGATACCCAGTCCAATACCGGCTCTCTGGTGGGTGCCACTACTTCGGAAATGTTATCCAACCAACTTTCCAACTGGCTATCCCAGATCAGCTCCAATTTCGATGTCGGCTTCAATTACAAACCCGGCGATCAGGTAAATACCAATCAAATGGAACTGGCCCTTAGCACCCAGATTTTCAACGACCGGGTGACCATCAACGGAAACATTGGCAACAACAGCAACCTGCAAACCACCAACAACAATTCCGTTCTGGGAGAGATTGAGGTATTTGTGAAACTGATAAAATCCGGAAAACTTCAACTGAAAGCTTACAACCGTGCCAATACGGACATGACCTACGACACAGCACCCTACAAACAGGGAGTTGGTTTTTCCTACCGGGAGAGTTTCAACTCCTTCCGCGATCTCTTCCATCTTAAACGGACCAAAAGGTTACCCCCCTTAAAGCCATTGGAAAATGCTACTACCAACTAATGTGGAATTAATTTCTAAATTTGCCGGTGGTCCATCGGTTTTGTCTCATCTCTCAAACCGCAGGATTCCATTTTCTGGTTTTACAAGTGTTTAGCTCAGATGATATGACCCTATCAGGAAGTCAACGTTCCGGCATCATTTACACACTGCTGATTCACGCAGGGATTCTTCTCTTACTGATGATGCTTACCCTCTCCGTAGACCTGAAATTCAATACAGACGACGGATTGCTGGTCGATTTTGGCTATTCTGAAAACGGCAAGGGGGAGGAAGAACCTTCCGCAACCTATGCTAAAAACGACAATCTTTACAAACCACCTGTTCAGGTCAGCCAAAAAGCCACGACTGTTGCACAGCCAAGGCTCAAAACCACTGAGATAAAGGAAGAAGATTTGCTACGCAGGAACACGAACCTTCTGTCGCACTTCCTACCAAAAAATCTACAGAGAAAAAGGTTGTTGTCAAAAAACTACCCGACCCTGCGGTGGCAATTGAAAAACAGAAAAGGCTGGAGCAAATTGCCCGGGAGAAAGTTGAAGAACAAAATCGCCAGCAAAAAATAAAGGAGGAGCAGATGATAGGAAACATCAACTCACGGGTTAAAAATGCCTTTGGCGGTGGGCTGACAGACAACGGATCAACCTCAAAGGGTGAAGGGATAACCTATGGTCCTGGCAATCAAGGCGATCCAAACGGACAGCCAGGCGTAAAACGCTATGGTCCAGGTGGTGGAACAGGCAACGGCATCTCCTACAATCTTTCCGGCAGACAGGCTCGCTCTCTGCCAAAACCTGCCTATCCGGGCAATGAAGGAGGCATCGTCGTGGTGGAGGTAACCGTCGACAAGCTAGGCAAGGTTTCGGCCGTGCGCCCCGGTATTTTTGGCTCCACCTCGAGCGATCCGGACCTGCTGGAAGCCGCTACCAAGGCGGCCAGAGCGGCAAAATTCAATGTCGACGACAATGCCCCCGCCTTTCAGAAAGGAACGATAACCTATCATTTCGTTTTACAGTAAAACGAAATCAAGGCTAAAGGCTAAAGTGGGGAACCATCTAATCCTTATCATTTCACTTCCAAAGTAAAAAACCACATTCCATGGAGTCCCTTACTTTATCCTTTAACCTTTATCTTTTAGCCTTTTTACCGGGTGATGTAAATTTAACAGAAGGATTTTATCTCACTGATCCATAGCCCTGAATTAATGACTATCTTTGCACCCAAATTAGTAAAATGCGAAAAATAAGAAACATAGCAATCATTGCCCACGTCGACCACGGCAAAACAACGCTGGTAGACAAGATGATCATGCATTCCAACATCTTCCGTTCCAACCAGAATCCCGGGGAATTAATTCTCGACAGCAACGATCTGGAACGTGAAAGAGGGATCACCATTCTGGCAAAAAACGTATCAGTAGTATACAAGGGAGTCAAGATAAACATCATTGACACTCCGGGTCACTCCGATTTTGGAGGCGAGGTCGAAAGAGTCCTGAACATGGCAGACGGTGTGTTGCTGCTTGTGGATGCCTTCGAAGGAACCATGCCACAAACAAGATTCGTGCTGCAAAAAGCGATAGAACTTGGTCTCAAACCAATCGTGGTAGTCAACAAGGTAGATAAACCCAATTGCAGGCCTGACGTGGTTCACGAGCAGGTTTTTGAATTGATGTACAGTCTGGATGCCTCTGAGGAACAACTTGATTTTCCAACCATTTACGGTTCGGCAAAACAAAACTGGATGAGTAGCGACTGGAAAAATCCCACTACCAACATCGAACCGCTTTTTGATGCCATCCTGGAACACATCCCGGCTCCACCTGAAAATGAAGGTACTCCGCAGATGCTGATCACCTCCCTGGATTACTCCAAATACATTGGCAGAATCGCCATTGGCCGTATTCACAGGGGTGAAATCAAGGAGGGAATGAATGTCTCGCTGGTCAAGCGTGACGGAACGATCACCCGCTCAAAAATCAAGGAGCTGCACGTATTCACAGGCCTCGGCCGTGAGAAGGTTGCCACTGCCCTAAACGGAGATATTTGTGCCCTGGTTGGCATCGATGATTTTGAAATCGGGGATACCATTTGTGACTACGAAAATCCGGAGGCACTCGACCCGATCGATGTCGACGAACCCACCATGAGCATGCTGTTCACCATCAACAACTCTCCGTTCTACGGAAAAGAGGGAAAATTCGTCACCAGCCGCCACATCCACGAACGCCTCGAAAGGGAACTGGAGAAGAACCTGGCACTTCGCGTCGAACCTACCGATTCTGCCGACTCCTGGAATGTAAACGGACGCGGTGTACTACATCTGTCCGTACTCATCGAAACCATGCGCCGTGAAGGCTATGAATTGCAGGTTGGTCAGCCACAGGTATTGTACAAGGAGATCCACGGCGAACGAAATGAACCCATCGAGCTGCTCGACATCGACCTGCCGGCAGAAATGGCCGGAACAGCCATCGATTTCGTTACCCGCCGAAAGGGCGAAATGATCAACATGGAACACAAGGGTGACCGAACCCACCTGGAGTTTCACGTTCCATCCAGGGGAATCATCGGACTGCGTACCAACCTGCTTACTGCCACCCAGGGCGAAGCCGTCATGTCACACCGCTTCCTGCATTACGACAAATACAAGGGACCGATCGAGACCCGTGTGAACGGCTCCCTGATTGCGATGGAGACCGGTACCGCATATGCCTATTCATTGGGTAAACTACAGGATCGTGGTCGCTATTTTATTGAACCACAAGATGATATATACGAAGGACAAGTTTGCGGCGAAAACAACCGCGAAGGTGACCTGGTGCTCAACCTGACCAAACCCAAGAAGCTCACCAACATGCGTGCTTCAGGTTCCGATGATAAAATCAGGCTGACTCCGGCAACCAAATTTAGTCTGGAAGAGGCACTCGAGTACATTCAAAAGGATGAATATGTGGAGGTAACCCCCAAATCGATCCGTTTGAGAAAGATCAAACTCAGCGAAATCGACCGAAAAAGATCCTCAAAAATCGTCTAGCTTCCCAATCGGGAGATACCATACACCCCAGACCCGACTCCTTTTCAGGAATCGGGTCTGTTTTTTTTGCTGTTTTGTGGTCTCTCTATGAAAAAATTAATTGTTTTGATTCCCTTATCGGAACCAAATTTGCGGCATTTTCAACAAATCCATTCTATTCTGTCCGCCAAGCTAAATAATTTTCACTGATTTATAGTGCTGTTATACTGTAAATTAATTAATATGATCCATAATATATTAATAAATATGGTACTATGTGTTGCATAGTACCATATTTTATATATATATTTGCATCACCTACTTCAGTGTAATGGAAAGTACCTTACAGATACTTATACCATGCAGAGTAGCCAAATGAATGTTGTAACAGTTAAACAAAAGCCAATATGAACATAGACAATTCCAAAGCACAGATGAGGAAAGGAATTCTGGAGTATTGTATTCTCCTGATCCTGTCCAAAAAGCCGCTGTATGCGTCTGACATCATCGGCGAGCTAAAAGATGCACAAATGATTGTGGTAGAGGGCACACTCTATCCGCTGCTGACCCGTCTAAAAAATGACGGGTACCTCTCCTACCGCTGGGAAGAATCCTTGCAAGGTCCTCCGCGTAAATACTATGAACTTACCGAGGCAGGTGAAAAATTTCTTTCGGAGCTTGAAATTTCCTGGTCTGAACTGGTCATTGCCATTCAGCAATTGAGAAACAAAGAATAAAAATTGAAACGGCAATAGGGGTATTTCCCCTGGTAACTTTCCTTCAAATAATAAATAAGAAACCAAGATAAACGACAAGAATATGAAAAAGACATTAACCATCAACCTAAGCGGATCAGTATTCCACATCGACGACGATGCCTACGACAGACTTTACAACTACCTGAACAAGATCACCAGGCATTTTGGAAATGACCAGGATGCAAAAGAGATAGTGGAAGACATCGAAGCCCGAATCTCGGAGATATTTGCAGAGAAGATCAAAAATGGTGTCGAAGTGATCAACATTGCCCATGTAGAGGAGGTCATCGTCATCATGGGTACACCGGAAGCCATCTCCAATGAAGAGGAGGAAAAAGAGCCTGTCTCCGACAAAAAATATTACAGAATGAGAGGCAGAAGGCTCTACCGGGATCCGGAAGACAAAGTCCTGGGAGGCGTTTGCAGCGGATTGGGTGCCTATTTCTCCGTTGATCCGGTAATTATCAGAATCTTCTTTGTCCTGCTGTTCTTTGCAGGCGGAAGCAGTTTTCTGGCCTACCTGATCCTATGGATTGTCGTGCCAAAAGCCTACAGTACGGCTCAGCGCCTTGAAATGAAAGGAGAAGAGGTAAACATCGACAACATCTCAAAATCCATCAAGGAGGAGATGCAGGATGTGAAGGAGAATTTCCGCAATTACCGTTCCAGTCCGGCTTATGCCCACGGAAGAAATGGCATCAATGAGGTCGGGAACACCCTTCTCCAGGTGGTTAAAATCCTGGGAACCATCATTCTGGTCATCATCGGCATACCCTTTCTGATTGTAGGCGCAGTTGCACTCATCGCACTGTTTGCCATCCTGTTTGCCTCCAGTCACATCTTTGGCGTATTGCCTTTTGTGCATGGATTCAACTTCATGAATTTCCTCTATACACCCGGTGCTACTTTGACCTGGATCACCATCGGACTGGCCCTTGTGATCGGAATACCATTGGTCTTACTCATCCTGGCAGGTATCAAGATGATCTTCAGAATCAAGACCAACAACCACATCATGGGTTCCGTTTTCGGCGGATTGTTCGTAGTCGGAATATTCATTCTGCTTTTCAGCGGAGGAACCACACTGGGAGAATTCAGCAAACAGACTACAGTGACAAACCACGAAAAAATCTCCACTCCTTCCGATACGATTTACCTCTATGCAAAGAGAGGTCAGAATGATATCGACCTTGAATCCATTGTGGATCCTGACCTGAATTTCAACCATTTCAAGGTGGGAAACCTGGATGGCAAAGACATCATGATCGGAATTCCTGAACTCAGGATTGAAAAAGGCGATGACCACGAATTTGAATTGGTTACTACCAAGACCTCCAGGGGAATGAATGTTTCCAGTGCCAGAATGAATGCGGAGGAGATCCAATTCAGTTATCTGATGAAGGATTCTCTCATCAACATTCCAACCAGCTACCTGTTGCCAAAAATCTGGCGGAATCAAAGGGCAAACCTCAAGATCAAAATCCCGGTAGGAAAAACCATATACCTCGACAGTTCCATCAAATCAATCCTGACAGACGTTAAAAATACCACGGATACGTACGACGAAGACATGGTCAACAAATATTGGACCATGAAACCCGAAGGACTCGTACTTGTCAACAGGGCCGTTCCAAATGTTAAACCGCTAAAAAAATAATAAGATGAGCTTCTTTTACCGTGTAGGCATACTTGTTGCCATGCTCCTTTCATTCTTGTCCGGATTCGGACAAAGCAAATCTCAAAAGATTTACGACCGCTACTCCAAGGAGGCAGGTATCACCTCCTTCTCCTTCTCAAAAACGATGATTGATGCACTTAACCTCAACATGGATGAGGAGGGAAAGAAAATAACAGGTGACTTTCAGGAATGTAAAATCCTGATCTACAACGCCGAAAAGGGAACAATCAAACAATTCTCGAATCAACTTTCGGGGGAATTCGGATCTCTTCACTACGAACAGGTACATCCAAAAGGGGATAATTCAACAGATGATGCTGAATTTTGGATCGAAGGGAAAGGTGACAGAGTGTTGGAATGCCACATCATTCTGAAAAACCACAACAACGACAACTCTGCAGTTTTGGTCTCCTTTTTTGGCAATTTCAAGGTCGAGGATCTCAAGAAACTGGAAAAGATTGGTCAGAAACAGGGTGATTGAAAATCCTGTTTAAAGGCGCTAAAATGTTTGAAGGGTTTGAACTGTTGCTGCAACATTTCAAACCCTTCAATTTTTATTGAATAAAAAGATCTAGGTCGTCTGGAACTCACCAAACACATCGGTAAGCACTTCAACGCCCGTTTCGGTGACCAGCAGCGTATGCTCAAACTGGGCCGACAATTTGTCGTCCACGGTCCGGGCGGTCCAGCCATCGTGCTGATCCACCTTTACGCGGGGTTTCCCTTCATTGATCATAGGCTCAATGGTAAATATCATTCCCGGCTTCATCTTCGGGCCACTGTTTTTTCTGGCCGCATGATCTACCTGGGGATCCTCGTGAAACTCGACACCCACCCCATGACCGCAAAATTCGTACACAACACTGAATCCCTGAGATGTCGCATATCTGTTGATGAAATAGCCAATGTTTCCGAAGTAGTTTCCAGAAAAAACTTGTTGAATGCCCAGATTCAGGCATTGTTTGGTCACGCGGATCAGTTTGAGTGCCTCTTCCGTGACCTCACCCACCGTAAACATCTTGCTGGTATCGCCAAAGTATCCCTCCAGAATCGTGGTAACATCCACGTTTAAAATATCACCGTTTTTCAGGATGGTTTTGGATGAAGGGATACCATGGCACACCACTTCATTGAGAGATATGCAGCACGATTTGGGAAATCCGTTGTAGTCGAGGGTGGCTGGAATGGCTCCTCTTTCTACCATGTATTGATGGATCAGACTGTCGAGATATTCTGTAGAAACTCCTTCTTTGATAAATGGTTCAATATACTTTAAAGTCTCTCCGGCAAGCTGGGAACTTTTTCTTATTCCATCAATCTGTTCGGCAGTTTTAATTAATATATTCATCGCTTAAAAATTTGTTTTTTTACTTGCAAATGGAACTGCCGCGAAGCACAATTACCGGTCGTGTAGTGACTGAAAAAACGCGGCATTTCACTTGTCATTTTGATGTAAAGTTAGAGCTATTCTTTAAAAGCGCAAGTGCAGTTTCAAAAGTAGAAAACTGGAACAGAAGTTATGCCAAAAGATTCATGACAAGCTGCACTTTTTCTTCCATTGGCAACAGTCCATCCACCCAATGAATCACAAAGCCCTCACGTTCCATCTTCCGGAACCAGGTCATCTGTCGCTTGGCAAACTGATGAATGGCGATATTCAGACGTTCAAACATCTCATCCCTGGTTAGCTCACCGGTGATGTAGAGCGTGACATATTTGTATTCCAGTCCGTAATAGGTCAGATCCTCTGGGGTCAAACCCTTGTCGAGCAAACCACGAACCTCCTCAATCATCCCCTCGTCCAGCCGTTGCTTCAACCGGCTGGTGATCCTCGCACGACGGAGATCCCTGTCAAATCCAACGCCCACGATCAGTGATTGAATTACGGGAAACTCGAAATTCAGATCAGGACGATGTTGCAGGTATTCTTCAATTTCAATGGCACGTATGGTCCTGTTTTTGGTCTCCGTATCACTGTTGTTGTGCACGGCTTTATACCCTCTCAAGAGATCGGCAAGCTCCACGAGCGACAACAGCTCAAGTTCTTCCCTTCTGGATTTATTGGGAGGGACCTGGGTCAGCTGGTATCCTTTCAGTACCGCCTCCAGGTAGAGGCCGCTTCCACCGCAAAAAACCGGAAACCTGCCCCTGTTACGGATGTCATTGTAGGCTCGGATAAAGGCACGCTGAAACTCAAAAACATTGTATTGGGAACCTGCCTCCGCAAGATCGATAAGGTGGTAGGGAATTTGCTCTCCTGCAACCATATAGTCTGCAAGGTCCTTGCCGGTACCAAGATCCATGCCGCGGTAAATCTGTCTTGAATCGGCAGAGAGCACCTCCCCGTTCACTCTTTTGGCCAGGCTGGCTGCGAGTTGAGTCTTGCCTGTTGCCGTCGGACCGAGGATGGTAAGCATATCGTAATTCATCGCATAAGGTATTTGTAAGAACTATCAGAAATGTGTGCCAGACCATAAAATTCACAAACATTTCTAAGAGGTTAAACATTTTAGACCAATCCTTCGCCCCTTTTACTATTTTTGCATCCATGAAGACAGCGTTTCAGCAAAATATCAACATCAGGAACAAGAGGGCCAGTTTTGACTACGAATTTATTGAAAAATTCGTAGCAGGGATCGTTTTGCTTGGTACGGAAATTAAATCGATCCGGTTGGGGAAGGTTAGCATGAACGATGCCTATTGCCATTTTGTTGGCAGCGAGATGCTGATCAAGAATCTCTCCATCTCAGCCTATGATTTTGGAACCTGCAACAACCATGAAGTATTGCGAGAAAGGGTTCTACTGTTGAACAGGAAAGAGTTAAACAAGATGGAAAGAAAGGTAAAGGAAAACGGCTTGACGATTATTCCTATTCGATTATTTCTCAATGACAAGGGATTAGTTAAGGTGGAGATAGCCCTTGCAAAGGGCAAACACACCTTCGACAAGAGACAGACCCTCAAGGACAAAGACGCCAAACGCGAAATGGACCGTCACGAAAAATATTAAAGATACTTTTTCACCTTTCCCGAATCAATCAATTTCACCCCCAAATCTTTCCAATGCTTGAATGGAAGCGGTATTTTGGGAAGTTCCCTGATCGCATCCTCCAGCACGAATACCTTGTACCCGAGTTTGGCCAGACCGCATACAGCCTTGTCGACGCAAACATTCGTTGTGACACCGTAAACAAATACGACGGAAGGATGCAGCAAATTCAGTAACTTGACGGTATGGGGATTTCCTTCGAAAACATCGAAGGCATCCTTTCTAATCACGATGTTCCTGTATTGTTGCTTGTTGGTCAGGTATGGCAGAATGGCAAGTTGTGTCATCCAATCGATGATCACGGGTGAGACAGGTTTGGTCTCGGAAATAAACTCTGCTCCCTGGGTTCCGGCCATGCAATGGAGGGGGAATGTACTTTTAAAATCAGGATGCGCCGACAATTCCCTGGAATTGATAAAATGGAAATCACAGGTATTAATTACCCTAATCTGGTTGTCAGCAGCAAACTGGGTTATTTTCTTCAAGACAGGCTTCAGCTTTTCCGCACCCTTCACATACAATTTCCCGGTAGGTTCAATGAAATCGACCTGTGTATCCACATTCCAGAACAAAATGCCTTCATTCATGACAATTAATTAATTATTTTTTCCCTCTTTAAATGCTGCCAATGCCTTGTCAAGGAATTCAATGAAATGGTCGGGATTCAGATCCCTCGCGGTAGGTTGTACGAGCAACTTCTGATTATGATCCAGTATGACATAGTAAGGTTGGGCATTGACGCCAAATCGTGCAATTTGAAAATCAGCAAATTTTTTCCCAATTGTTTTTTTCAACTTCTGGTCGTAGGTGGAGGTTACCCAATCGCTCTCCGGCATGGTGGTTTTATCGTCCACATAAAGCGCCGCGATGACAAAATCACGGTTCAGCCGCTCCAAGACCCTTGGATCAGACCAGACATTTGCTTCCATCTCCCTGCAATTGACACAACCGTGCCCGGTAAAATCAATGAAGAGCGGCTTGTTTTGCGCCTTGGCACAAGCCATTCCCTGCTCAAAATCGAAATATCCCTCCAATCCGTGCGGCAATTCCAAAAATTCACTGTATTTGGGTTTCTCGCAAAGGGATTTTCCCGGAGAACTTTGAAAATTTGCAGTATTGCCCGTCGAACCAACCAATTTAACCTCATCACGGATGATCTTGTGCAGGTCAAAGTCGTGGGTGGTCATGGGTGGCAAGTAGCCTGAAATGGTCTTTAAAGGGGCACCAAACATCCCTGGTATCAGGTAAACGACGAAGGTAAAAGTTAGGATGGAAAGCACCAGTCGGCCAACCGACAGGTGTTTCACCTCACTGTCGTGTGCAAACTTCAGTTTGCCAAGCAGGTAAATCCCCATCAGTGTAAAGATGACGATCCAGAATGCCAGGTACACTTCACGGTCCAGAATTCTCCAGTGGTAGGTCTGATCCGCGATGCTTAGAAATTTCAACCCAAGAGCCAGTTCGATAAAGCCCAGCACAACCTTGACTGAGTTCAGCCAACCACCCGATTTCGGGAGGTTGCTCAGCCATTGCGGGAAGAGGGCAAAAAGGGTGAATGGCAACGCAAAAGCGAGGGAGAAGCCGAACATCCCGACGATAGGTTTCAGGATCATCCCCCCGGCAGACTCGACCAAAATGGCTCCAACGATCGGGCCTGTGCAACTGAATGAGACCAGCACGAGGGTCAATGCCATGAAGAATGCCCCCCCCACACCACCTTTGCTAACCTTGTCGTCACTCTTGTTGACCCAGCTGGATGGGAGAATGATCTCAAATGCACCAAAAAAGGAGAAGGCAAAAACGACGAAAACAACGAAGAAAAGTAGATTGGGCAACCAGTGGGTACTCAACCAGTTGGCAAAATCCGCACCCAGAGTAATGGCTACTACTGTACCTATCAGGGTATAAATCAAAATGATGGATAAGCCATATACCATTGCCTGAAATTTGGCTTCCCATCTGGTCTTGTTGCTGTTCATGAAGAAAGAGACCGTCATCGGTATCATCGGGAAAACACAGGGAGTCAAGATCGCTGCCAAGCCGGCTACAAAGCTGAAGAAGAGAAACCAGATGAGGGAATGGTGCTCCTTATCGGGAGAAACGGGAGTCACTGTTTCTGCTTTTGATGCCACAACAGCCGTTTCATTCTCGGAAAACGAAAAATCGACTTCGTCCATCGTGCAGGTTTCGTCGTTGCAACTCTGGTATTCGATGGATCCCCTGATGGTGAAGGGGGCATTTCCGAGCAGGGTAATCCGTCTCGTAAAATGGGCCTCCAATGCAAAATAGGAGAGCTCTAGGTTGAAAATTTTGTCAAACTTTCGGATGGGCTGAGTCACCGGTGTCAACGCACCTGCAAACCGGTAGTGCAAGGAGTCTGCCGTGAATTTGACAGAGGTACTCACCGGACCTCCGTCCGGAAGATCCGTACCATAGAGATGCCAGCCTGGCTCAATTTTAGCATTGAATTTAACTTCTACCTCTTTATCTGATATCTTTTTCTGTTCGAAACTCCATTTTACCGGTGAGACCACCTGTGCAGAGAGGTTTGCACCCAAGATGCAGAACAGCAGGATATGGGTTGCGATTACTTTTTTCAAATGAATGCTCATGCAGAATAATTTTTATTTTCCCGGTCCGGGGAATCAATTTGGTCAGGACGGCTCATTTCAATCGACAAGGAAAATCCAGGAGAATTAAAATTTTCGGTCGGCCCGTTACCTGATGACGAAGGTCAAAAATATAAAAAAACCCGCTCAAATTGAGAGCGGGTTTCTTAAACTTTTTGTCAAATGTCAATCTCGTCTATTTGTCAGATGACAATCTCGTCGTGATGTTCATCATAAAATTTGGATCCGAGGAAGTTCATTGAATTCATCTCCACTACCTGGATTTTTTTGTGGTATTTCCATCGCCATTTGCAGACTTTGGAAAAAACAAATCCCCTTGTCAGATAGGCTCCCACAAATGGGTGGAGCTCAATCGTCAGACTCTTCTTTTGAAGTTCCTCAAAAATATAGCGTACTCTTTGTTCGATTTCTTCTATGAAAAGCAAAGTAGGGGTAACCTTTCCTGTTCCTTTGCAAACGGGGCAATTCTCCTCCGTCTCGATGGCCATCTCCTGTCGTACACGTTGCCGTGTGATTTGCATCAAACAAAATTTACTCAATGGGAGTATATTGTGTTTGGTTCTGTCGGAAGACATCACTTCCTTCATTTTCTCGAAAACTCTCTGGCGGTTTTCATTACCGTGCATGTCGATAAAATCGATCACGATAATTCCACCCATGTCCCGAAGCCGCAATTGTCTTGCGATTTCTTCGGCGGCTGCCAGATTTACCTCCAAAGCATTTGTCTCCTGATCTCCGGTTTTGGAACGATTTCCACTGTTGACGTCAATGACGTGGAATGCCTCCGTGTGCTCAATGATCAGATAGGCTCCGCTTTTAAAGGAGACTGTTTTACCGAAAGATGCCTTGATTTGTTTATCGATACCGAAATATTCGAAGATTGGCATTTTACCGTTGTAATACCTGACAATCTTCTTCTTTTCCGGATCAATAGTTCCCACATATTCCTTCGCATCGGCAGCTGCATCTTCATTGTTGATGTAGATGTTGGAGAAATCGTTGCTGTACACATCCCTTATCAATGAGATGGTACGGTCTGTTTCTCCAAGGACCAGTGAGGGTACGACCTGCTTCTCCAATTTGTTTAGCGCATTTTCGTACTTCGAAATCAGTCGCCTCAGCTCCTGGTCCAACTCTGCCACCATTTTCCCTTCAGCCGCAGTCCGAACAATGACCCCATAGTTTTTGGGGCAGATGCTCTGGATTAATTTTTTCAGACGGGTTTTCTCTTCCGTCGTTTCAATTTTCTGGGATACAGAGATTTTGTCACTGAATGGTACCAATACCATATTTCTGCCTGCCACGGAAAGCTCGGAAGTCAATCGTGGACCTTTGGTCGAAATGGGTTCTTTGGCAATCTGCACCAGAATGGTTTGACCGGCTTTCAGCACCTCAGCTATCTTGCCATCCTTGTTGATGTCCGGTTCCGGGTTAATTTTCGGAAAAGGATTCAACTTGATTTTCTTGGCGGCAGCCAGTTTGAGGAACTTGTTTAAGGTCTGGAATTGTGGTCCCAAATCCAAATAATGCAAGAACGCATCTTTCTCGTAGCCAACATCAACAAAGGCAGCATTCAAACCCGGCATGATCTTCTTTACCTTTCCCAGATAAATGTCTCCTACCGCAAATTTAACATCGTTGCTTTCCCTGTTGAGTTCTACAAGTCTTTTGTTATCGAGTAAAGCAATTTCGACATGAGAGGACGATACGTCAATAATCAACTCATTGCTCATGTTGTTTACTCTTTTATGTTAATAAAAACTACTAAATACAACAAACCTAAAGCGCACTTGCACTTTAGGTTTTGTATATTTTATCACGGCGTTACAAAAAGCCTATTTTTTCTTTTTGTGACGATTTTTTCTTAAACGTTTTTTACGCTTGTGCGTAGCCATTTTATGTCTTTTTCTCTTCTTACCGCTTGGCATATCAAAAATTTTTAAAAATTAAAAAATTACTTCACGTTGTTTTTAACGCGACCTACGAATGTTTTGGCAGGTTTGAAAGATGGAATATTGTGTTCTGGAATGATGATCGTAGTATTACGAGAAATGTTGCGCGCGGTTTTTTCTGCACGTTTTTTTACGATAAAACTACCGAAACCACGAAGGTATACATTGTTACCATCAGCCAACGAACCTGATACGGTGTCCATAAATGCTTCAACTGCCTTCTGAACAGTAAGCTTCTCAATACCTGTGCTCTTAGAAATCTCGTTTACGATATCTGCTTTAGTCATTGCTATAAGTTTTAATGATTTAACTTTATTTTTGATTTAACTATATCTTCAATAATATCTTCAATTTTGGTGCACAAATATATAGCTTTTGAATTAACTATTATCATATTAGCCGATATTTTTTGTTCTTTCGTTGTTTTTTTTACAAAATGTAAGTCAGGATGGAGAAATATCGTAAAGCATTGACAGGTTGGTACAATGACTCAAAACGGGAACTTCCATGGAGGGAGAGCCGCGACCCTTACACAATTTGGGTCTCAGAAGTCATTCTTCAGCAGACAAGGGTACGGCAGGGGATGGAATATTATCATAATTTTTTATCCCATTTTCCCAATATCCCAGCGTTGGCAATGGCTCCGGAAGAGGAGGTCCTGAAGGTATGGCAGGGTCTGGGTTACTATTCCCGTGCCAGAAACATGCACCACGCAGCCAAAACGATGATGCAGGAATATGAAGGTAGATTTCCGTCTGATTATGCAGCCATCAGAAAACTGAAGGGTATCGGAGATTACACTGCTGCCGCAATTGCCTCCATCTCGTTCCGTCTTCCCTATGCCGTTGTCGACGGAAACGTGTTCAGGGTACTTTCCCGGCAATTTGGCATTTCTACTCCCATCGACTCCTCCGCCGGAAAAAAAGAGTTTTATGAACTGGCTCAAAGTTTATTGGACAGAACCAATCCGGGAGAATTCAACCAGGCGCTGATGGAATTTGGTGCCCTGCATTGTCTTCCCAGTCAACCGCTGTGCGGGGAGTGTCCCTTCTGCGAGAGTTGCCATGCATTTGCCCGGGGCACAGTGGCCGATTATCCCGTCAAAACCAAACTGGCCAGGCAAAAGGAGCGCTATTTCAATTACCTCTATTTGCATCGGTCAAGTAGCCTGTTTCTTGAAAAACGGGGAGAAAAGGATATTTGGCGAAACATGTATCAGTTTCCGCTGATTGAAACTCCCGCTGCATCATCACCGGAAACTGTGATGGCTAGCCGGGAGTGGAAAAACGTTTTAAGGGAGCTGCCTTTTGTTGTGGAGTCGGTCTATCCCGAAAGGGTACATTTGCTCACCCATCAGCGGCTGCATATCCGTTTTTTTAAAATCAAACTTGAAGGAAGCATCCTGCCGGAGCTGCTTCTGAACATTCAATCCGATGAGATTGACAGGTATCCCGTTCCAAAACCTGTGGAGAACTTTTTACTGGAAATGGGTCATTGATAAAGTGGCCGGTCAATCCAACCTAAATAATTTTTATCTTTGATCGATTTTGAAATGTCCTATTTTTTCAGTAACTTACAACATACAATATAATATTTTGAAATATGTCAGTCAACAAAGTCATCTTAATTGGAAATGTTGGTAAAGATCCGGAAATCCGACATTTAGACAGCAATGTTTCCGTTGCTTCCTTCTCCTTGGCTACCTCCGAGGTCTACAACAACAAGGCAGGCGAAAAGGTTACTCAAACAGAGTGGCACAACATCGTTTGCTGGCGCAACCTGGCCAATCTGGCAGAAAAATTCATCCGCAAGGGAAGTCAGGTATACATCGAAGGCCGGATTCGTTCCCGGACCTACGACGCTACAGATGGTTCCAAGAAAACTGCCTACGAAATTTATGCAGATGAAGTCAGGTTACTTGACCGCAAAGCCAGCGGCAACAGCACTCCTGAGCATCCTGCAGCAGAAGTGAAGCGCGTAGCCCAGGAACCACAGCCATCTGCCGGTTATACAGAGCAGGAGGGATCTCCTGATGATCTTCCGTTTTGATCATCCATCTGATTGATTTGGAAACAAACTTCATCGCATCCGCCGGAGCCTTGTTGGGGAACATTGAATTTTTGCCCTTTACTGTCAATGCCCTTTCAGGGCTTTTGGTATTGCTCCTTCTGCTTGGTCTCTCGGCACTGATCTCGGGATCGGAAGTAGCACTCTTTTCGCTTGAACCAAAAGAGATTGAATTACTCAAATCCAACAAGAAACGATCGGCTCAGCTCATTCTCAAACTTCTCGCGGATCCCGAACAACTGTTGGCCTCTATTCTGGTCGGGAACAACTTTGTCAACATTGCCATTGTCTTGCTGGCCTCACACATCTCGACCTCCCTCATCAGTTTCGGCGATGCCAGAACCTTCGAATTCATTTTCCAGACAGTTATCATAACTTTTCTCCTTTTGCTGGTTGGTGAGATCATTCCCAAAGTCTATGCCGCACACTTCCCCAAAAATTTTGCCCTCAAAATTTCACCTTTTATCTATCTGCTTGGCAAAATCACCAAACCAATCAACTTTCTCCTCATACATTCCACCTCTTTTGTCAACAAACGCATGAACAGGCACAGGAGAGAGCTCTCCATGGATGAGATTTCCAAGGCGCTGAAGCTTGCCAACCACGAAGATTTGACGGACGACAAAGAAATTCTGGAAGGGATTGTCAAGTTTGGATCCAAGAGTGTCAGTGAAATCATGCATTCCAGAATGGACATGGTAGTGGCGGATTTCAATTCAAATTTCAGTGTCATACTTGAAATCATACGTGAATCAGGTTATTCGCGTATACCGGTCTATTCCGGCTCACTGGACGAGATTAGGGGAATATTGTACATCAAGGACCTGTTGCCCCACCTGACCAAAGGAACCTCCTTCAAATGGCAGCAACTGATCAGACCGCCCTTCTTCATTCCTGAGACAAAAAAGATTGATGATCTGCTGGAGGAGTTTCAAAAATCGAAGGTACATCTGGCCATCGTCGTAGACGAATTTGGAGGCACATCGGGATTGGTTACCCTGGAGGACATCCTGGAAGAAATAGTTGGTGATATTGCAGACGAATTTGACGTGGAAGAGCGTTTTTTTACGAAGTTGGGGCCCAATGAATACCTCTTTGATGGAAAGACACTGCTGAATGACTTTTACAAGGTATTGGATTTTGAAGATGATGTCTTTGAAGATTTCAGGGGGGATGCAGATACTCTTGCCGGTCTCGTACTAGAGCTGACAGGTGAGTTCCCGGAACTTCACGAAATCATCCCCTGCAAGAATTTCACCTTTCAGATTGAGGCTCTTGACCACAAGCGGATCAAGGAGATCAAGGTAAGGATCAACCAGAACCCGGAAAAAATTTAACAGGCAGATGTTACAACCTCCCAAACTTCAATTTCTCTGCATGGCGCTTTGCCTTGCCTGCCTGACCGCGTGCAGACACGAACAGACCCCAAAGCCGAGGGGATATTACAGGATTGAATTTCCTGCCAAAGCCTACAGGCAGCTCAGTGCACCGCTGCCCTACGACTTCCTGATCCCCGTTTATGCAACAGTTACACCGGATCTGCTGAATCCGGAGCAGAAAGAGTGGATTACGGTGGAAATACCCGGGAACCATGCACAGATACACATCAGCTATAAAAAAATAGAAAACAATCTTCCGCAGCTCATAGAGGAATCGAGGAGCCTCGTCTACAAACACGAACAAAAGGCCAGCTCGATAGACGAACAGTTGTTTATCCACCCATCCAAAAGTATGTATGGCATGCTTTACACGCTCAAGGGAAATGCCGCCTCCCCGATGCAGTTCTATCTGACCGACAGTGTTAGTCATTTTTTACGTGCTGCACTGTATATCAAAGAGATACCAAATTACGACAGTCTTCGTCCTGTCATTAATTTCCTGTCGGAAGATGTAATCAGGATGATGGAATCCACAGAATGGAAAGCGTACCATGGCCGTTAAACTGATCGAAAACCAGGATTCAGGGCTGTTGGGTTGCTGGGAGATCTCGGAGACCACTGATCAATTGCTGGAAATGCTTCAGCCGGAAAGGAAAGAACTGGATAAATTTCTAACCTTCAGAAATGATGCACGCAGGCGGGAGTGGCTGGCCGCCAGATTGCTGCTGAAAGAGATGACAGGTTCAATTGCAGGCATAGATTATAATCCGGCTGGAAAACCTGTGCTCGCCGGATATCCAGGGTATCTCTCCATCTCCCATTCCACCGGTATTGTCGCAATCTATTACCACCCCCTCTTTCGTCCGGGGATCGATGTAGAAGCCATCACCAGAAATATTACGCGACTCGCTCCCAAATTTCTTTCGGAGAGGGAACTTGAAGATTGCACCATCGGGAATCAGCTTTCCAACGATGATCTGATGTTGCGCTGGTGTGCAAAGGAGGCCGTATTTAAAATGGTTCCGGATGCGGAGATTGATTTTGCAGGGCAGATATTCTGCAAAGCAACTCCCCTGCAAACGAGAGCGGGGACCTTTGAAGCCATTTTTACCATGCATGGCATCGGTACCACCATCCCTTTGCATTACCGTTTTCTTGGGAATATCTTAATGGTTTGGGGAAACCTGAATGGATGATGGAAGAAGTATCTTATTCCTTATTCATCAATTGTCCACATCAGTAGAGTCTTCTCGCCCAGAAACCCCCTAAAATCGAAAAACAGATTCGGGTCTGCCAGGAAAGATGAAACGCTTCAGCTTATTTCACCTGAATATCGAACATGCAATTTTCGCCGATGAAGCCCTGAAGACGATCGCCGATGGCTACAGGCCCTACGCCAGCAGGTGTTCCGGTATAGATCAGATCGCCAATTTTCAGGGTGACATATTTTGAAACATGTTCTATGATGGTATCAAAGGGAAAGATCATCAAATGGGAATCGCCGTTTTGGACCACTTCTCCATTTCTCCTGAGGGAAAATGGAATTCTTCCCAGGTCCCCCAACTCTTCCTTGTCCAGAAATTTGCCCAATACGGCTGAGGAGTCAAAGGCTTTTGCCTTCTCCCAGGGAAGTCCCTTTTCTATCAATGTTCTTTGAACATCCCTGGCAGTGAAATCTATTCCCAACCCAATTTCAGCGTAATAGCGGTGCGCAAATTTTGCCTCAATATTCTTCCCCAGTTTGCTGATTTTGATGACCAGTTCAATTTCGTGGTGAATCTCCTTTGAAAAATCCGGCAGAAAAAATGGTTTGTTGTCCTTTAACAGGGCAGAATCGGGTTTCATGAAAAATACCGGTTCTGTGGGAACGTCATGTTGCAGTTCCTGTGCGTGTTTGACGTAATTACGGCCGATGCAGATGATTTTCATGGTGATATGATCTTAGGTTATACTTTAATAACTCAGTGACTAAAGTGAGCTAGATTGACTAAAGTTAATGACATAAAAAAACAATGTTGACAGATTGGAGTCCCACCAACCTAAAATACTTTAGTTCATTCCAGTCACTTTGCTACAATTTTCGGTTCAATGATCTAAGCTTAATGGCTGTCAAGACTTTTTTGGTGTAGAGGGGAAACTCCCCGTTCATCATCCAGTTGTAATAGGAGGGTTCTTCTGCAAGCACCTTTTCAACGGGTTTTCCCTTGTGCTTGCCAAAATTGATCACCTCAACACCCTGTTCGTCGTAAACGATCCGACCAGCGTAATCCACGTTTCTGTCGAAGGAAGAGAAGGAGGAAAGCTGACTGATCTCATTCACGATAGGAACGGACACCTTGCCACCCTCCTCGAAAGTGGCCCCTTCGTATCGTTCGATCTGTGCCATCAGCACCTCGTAGGTCGCCTTGGTATCAATCATGGCACTGTGGGCATTTTCAAGCTCTTTCTGCAGGTAAAATTTATAGGCAGCTGCCAGGGTACGTTTCTCCATCCTATGAAAGATGGTTTGCACATCCACGAATTTTCTTCTTTTCAAATCCAGATCTACATCGGCGCGCAGAAATTCCTCCGTCAGGAGGGGTATATCGAACCGGTTTGAATTGAAGCCGGCAAGGTCGCATCCTTCGATGAATCTGGCCAGGTTTTTGGCCTCATCCCTGAAATGAGGTGCATCTTTTACATCTTCGTCCGAAATACCGTGAATCGCCGTAGATTGCTGGCGGAATCGGAATTCCGGGATTGATCAGCATCAGCTTCTCTTCCTCTCTGCCATCGGGATGAATTTTTAAGAAGGCAATTTCAACGATCCGGTCAGTCACGACATTGATCCCCGTTGTTTCCAGATCCAGGAAAACCAGCGGATTTTTTAAATTTAGTTTCATCAAAGGAGTTTGTTGATACAAAAAAACCCGGCAGGTGATTTCCGCCAGGTTATTTTGTCCCATATTTTTTAATTATGCATTGATCATCATCGGCATCAGGAGCATCAGCACATCCTCCTGTTCAAACTCCTGTTCAGCAGGCAGCAGCAAACCGGCCCTGGATGGATCCGAAAGCATCATCTTCACGTCGGAGGAGGTTAGATTGGCAAGAATCTCGATCAGGAAGGTGGATTTAAACCCGATCTCCATCTCTTGTCCGTCGTAGTCACACTTGATTCGTTCAACGGCGGATATTGCAAAATCGATATCCTGCGCCGAGACAATCAATTCGGAAGAGGTGAGCTTCAACCTGACAAGGTTGCTGGCCTGGTTGGCAAACACGGATACACGCCGCAGGGTATTGTAAAATTCGACCCTGTCAATCAGCAACTTGTTGGGATTGTTGACAGGAATAACAGAATTGTAGGCAGGATATCTTCCTTCGACCAGTCTGCAGACCATAAGGAAACCGGTCAGCCGAAAGATGGCATTCTTCTCGTCAAATTCGAGAACAACATCAAAATCTTCCTTGGGAAGGAGATTTTTCAACAATGATGCCGGTTTCTTAGGAAGGATGAAGGAGGCCTCATTCTCGGCTTTGGCATCCGTACGCTTGTAACGAACCAACTTGTGCGCATCGGAGGCAACAAAGGTCATCTCCACGGGTGAAACTTCAATGTTGATTCCATTCATCACAGGACGAAGTTCATCGTCGGCAGTTGCAAATAGGGTTTTATTGATGCCATTTAACATGACATCGTGCGGCACACGGATAGAATGGTGTACTTCATTCAAGGTGGGCTGATTCGGAAATTCCTCCCCGTTCTGCCCGGGAATGGAGAATTTACCATTGGCAGAAAGGATGCTNATTCCCATCGTATCCGAATCCAGGTTGAATGAGAGGGGCTGTTCGGGAAATTCTTTCAGGGTATCCAGGAGAATCTTTGCCGGCAGCGCAACCAAACCATCATCTTCCGAATGATCCAGTTCCATGGTGGTGATAAGGGTAGTCTCCAGGTCCGAAGCTGTTACTGATAGCGTTTTACCTTCCAGCCTGAACAAAAAATTATCCAGAATAGGCAGGGTATTCTTGCTGCTTATGACCCGGCTGATGGCATTGAGATGCTTCAGCAATTCGGTACTCGAAACGACAAATTTCATATGATAGTGTTGAATTAATTAATTAAATACACCAATGTTATTCTTTTTAGATACAAGTAATTCCGGCTTTTGGGCCTGACTACCGAATCAACTCACAAAGCTACGAATATACAAACATTCAAACGCTTTTTGGTCGCAAATAACAATTTTTTCTCATTGTTTTTCACTTTTCGGTTTTCGCATTTCATTCAACCGTCTTCTTTGCCAGGTGAACAACAGACCGCCAATCAGAATGATGCACAAGGGAAGAAGCAGGTTGAGCCATTTGTAATAATCTCCCTGGCTAGCCGTTTTCACCTTGTCAAGCAGCCTCAATTGCCAGGATTTACCTCTCAGTTCAATCAGCGAGGCGTCATCACAGAAATATTGAACCAGGTTGAAAAAGAAATCCCTGTTTCCCCAGGTTATTTTGGAGACTCTGTCGTAGCCCAACGGGGATATTTTAGTTTCTTTCGAAGCCCTGTTCACCTTGTTGGATAGGAGTCCGCCGTCCGAAAAAACAGCCATTTGGGTCGGAACACTTTCAGAAATAAGTTTGTATCCGGCAGGAAATCCCGTCTGTTCTACCATCCTGTTTTTGAATACAGAGGAAAATTTACCTTCCAGAAGCACACCCGTAATCAGGTTGGATTTGTTGAAAAAACTCCTGGATGGAACGGCATCAATCATCCTGAGATTGACCAGCAGCGGTGCCTGGTTCTTTCTTGAAATGGGTGAAGAGGTCAAAAGAACGCTTTTCCTGATTGCATGGTCCTCTCCCACCGTGTCGATGGAACTAACAAATTCGGAAGTAACCGGATTGACATTTTTCCCCACGGGATGAGACTGCAGTGGATGGAGCAGGGGCGAAAAGTACCAGGGTGCCAGCGAATAATTTGGTGCTGAGCCAACAGGAGCTGTATTGACACGTATCTGCAAACATTCTGCATCCTGGATCAAATCGTTGTTCAACCTGACGCCCTGACGGTAAAGCAGGTCACCAAGATTCAGATCGACAGGCAATGCCAGGGTCGTCATTCCCTCAGAAAGGCTGTCCAGGCTCACTTTGACGGGATCGACGAGCCAGATAATTTTACCCCCTTTCATCAGATACTGATCAAGAACCAATTTATCGTGTTCAGAAAATTTTGTTTGGGGATTGGCCACCATCATCACCTTGATGCCAGATTCGTGTGCCGCCAACTGATCACAGTTGATCCTCGACACCGCAAAATCGGCTGCCAGAGCAGATGAAAAATCTGCGACCTGCAGGGAGTCGGCCTCTGCCTGCCCTTCCAAAAATGCCACGCGAACCGGTTGATCTCGCGTCAAGGTCCGAATGGCATTCACAAGCTCAAACTCGAGCATTTCAATCGATCTGTTCAGATTTTCCTCCGCAGATTGGGTAGGGTCATTCTTCAGCACATTTAACACAACAGCCTTCTCCTTGTAATGCAGCACAACAGAAGGAAAGACCAACTTCGTGGTAACACCCTGTTCTGTCTTGATTCTCAGGTCTGTGGGAACAATTCCGTGTTGAAACAACTGATCAAAATAGGATTTGAGCTCCTTGGCAGGAACCTCTTTGTAGGGATCAATTTTACGAAGGTAGATCGACTTTTTGCCATATTGCTGCAAATCGTTCAACTTCTCCACGATAGCGGTTCTCAATCTTCGAAAGCCGGGAGGCATTTCGCCTTCCAGGTAAATTTCTGCCATCAGTGGCTGATCAATTGTTTCCAGTACCCTGACAGATGATGGCGACAGGGAATATCTCTTTTCAGCCGTAAAATCAATGCGAAACAACCGCAGGTTTGCGCCCAATGCCATTACAGCCACCAGCAACAACCAGGAAACCATTTTTCTTCTGCGTCTTTCGATCAGCGACCTTTTCCAGTTCAAGGAGAGGGAAGTAAGTATCAAGAAAAGGGAAGTCACAGAAAGAAAGTAGAATAGGTCCCGACTGTCTATCAAACCCCTGCTGATGGATTCATAATGGGAAGATATGCCCAGCGAGAGCAGTACTGCAGACCAGGAGACTGAAACCGTCAGGTCCGACATCAACTCAAACCCCGAAAAAAGGAAGAAAGAGAGCAGAACTGCCCCCACAAAGGCAACAATCTGATTCTCCGAAAGCGATGAGGTGAAAAGGCCAACGGAAAGAAAAATCAGGGCGAGAAACAACAAGCCCAGGTAACTGCCAAGTGCAGCAGCAACATCCATCACTCCTACCGGGTTGCCAAGTTGATAGACCGAATAAAAATAGACCAACGACAAAACCAGAGTAAGAAAAACAACCACCAGAGCCGCCAAAAGTTTGGCGGCGATCAACCGAAACAGAGACAGGGGTCTGGTAAGCAGGAGTTCCATTGTACCACTTCTGATCTCCTCCGAAAAAAGGCGCATGCAAATGGCAGGAATAAGAAAGAGGTAGAGCCAGGGAGCCAAATCAAAAAAAGCAGACAAGGAGGCATACCCGCCTGTCAGAACATTCATGTTGCCATCGAAAAACCAGAGGAACAATGCCGAGATCAAGGCAAAGACCGTCAGGATCACATAGGCAATCAGGGATCCAAAAAACTGCAGCAACTCCTTTTTGATAAGACTTAACATGGTACCAGAATGAAAGCTTTTAGCCTTAAGCTTTTGGTATTTAGCTTTTGGCCAATAGCAATTAAATTTATTGTAATCAAAACGAACCTAATTACTCCTTTGGACTATCTGCAAAATCCTGTATCACCATCAAATCGCATTGGCAAATGGCTGACGGTTTTGCAGAAGGGCTACCATCTCCTCAGCAGCCCTGTCAGCACATCCCGGTGGTCCCAGTTTGGCCAGCATCAGACTGTAATTGTGAAGCATCTGCTCCCGGTAGGAGCTATCATCGAGTATCTTTTTCAGTTCTTCCGCGATGGCTTCGGGTTTACAGTTTTCCTGGAAAAACTCCCTGACAATCTCCTGGTTCATCACCAGATTCACCAGGGAAATCCATTGAATTTTAAGAAATAATTTTCTCAAAAGGGAGGTAAATCTTCCCAGTTCGATGATGTAACAAACTACCTGGGGAACATTGATGACGGCAGTTTCCAGGGTGGCTGTCCCGGAAGCGACCACGGCCGCTTTGGATTGTTGCAACAGTTCATAGGTCTTCCCGAAAAGTACGGGAATTTTTTTACCCGGCATATTTTCTTCATACAAATGAAGGGAAAGTGAAGGGGCACCTGCAATCACAAACTGATAACCTGGAAATAGTTCTGCCACTTTTGCCAGCGTAGGCAGGATCAGCTTGATCTCCTGCCGCCTGCTCCCGGCGAGCAAGGCCACGATGGGCCGTTCTTTCAGTCCGTTTTCAGCCACAAAGGAACTGAAGGTCTGGTCTCTGTTCGGACGGACAGCAAGTTCGTCGACCGTAGGGTTTCCTACGTATCTGATTTCATAATTGTGCTTGTCGTAAAACTCCTTTTCGAATGGGAAGATGGTGAATAGCTCGTCGACATAATTTTTCACCCATTTCACCCGACCTGGCTTCCAGGCCCAAATCTTGGGCGAAATGTAGTAGAAAGTCTTGATCGAGTGTTCCTTTGCAAATTTAGCCATCCTCAGGTTGAAGCCTGGGTAGTCGACGAGTATCAACACATCAGGATTAAATTTGAGCAGCTCATCCTGCGCCAGTTTGAAATTTTTTTTGATCTGACGAAGGTTCATCAACACCGTGAAAAATCCCATAAATGCCATTTCCCGGTAATGTTTCAGGAGAACTCCTCCCTGTTCTGACATCAGTTCTCCCCCAAAAAAACAAAAGCTAGCCTCCGGATCCTTCTTTTTCAATCCCCCCATCAGGTGTGATGCATGCAAATCGCCGGATGCCTCTCCTGCTATAATGAAATATCTCATCTTCCCTGTTTGTAGATTTAATGGTATCTTGATTACATTGCAAACTTCATCACAAAGATGGAGAGTACAAAAAGTATGGTGATGGTCATCACGCCTCGCCCCGATTTAAACCTGTTGGTTCTAACGAAAAACATAAAAGGGATCAGGTTGGAGAATACTGCCAGGCTGACCACATGAACCATTCTGTTGCTTTGCATCAACAATTTCAGATAGTGGTCAAATGTCAGGTCCCTGAACCGGAAAAGGAAGTAGAGCAGGAAAAAGACGATGGGAAAACCAATCCCCAGCAAAAAGCCAAGCCAGAATCTGTTAAGTCCCGCGGGTTCGGTATAGGCTGCACTCATGATTGCTAATTTTTCAGAATTTCCACTTCTGCATAAAATGAAACGCCGTATAGGCAGTCAGGTCGGTGGTAATTGGGACGACAGACACGAAACCATTGAGCAGTGCAAAAGTGTCCGTATCGCGTGCCTCATTCTCTGCATCGTTGAAGTAGCCCGTCATCCAATAGTAATCACGTCCATGGGGATCCGTTCTTTTCTCAAACTCTTCCACCCACTTTCCTCTGGTTTGGCGCGAAAAATTAATTCCTTTCACCTCCCCTTTTGGAATATTCACATTCAGACAGACACCATCTGGCAGGCCAAATTCGGCTACTTTTTGAAAAATTCTTGCCACCACTTTTTTTGCCCTGGTAAAATCCGCATCCTGAACGTAATCATCCAGGGAAAACCCGATGGAGGGAACTCCGTGAATGGAGCCTTCGATGGCGGCACCCATTGTACCCGAATAGAGCACAGAAATAGAGGTATTTGCACCATGGTTGATGCCGGAAATAATGAAATCAGGCATGCGCTCCAGCAGTTTGCTACAGGCGAGTTTGACGCAATCAACAGGTGTTCCGGAGCAGGAGTAGATAACCAGCCCCTCCTCATCCTGTAATTTATTGACGCGCAACGGACGTTCGACGGTGATGGCGTGTGACATTCCCGAATGAGGAGCGTCTGGTGCCACAACCACCAGATCCCCAAAAAGCCGCATGACCTCAATCAATTCGATGAGCCCTTTGGCATAGACACCGTCATCGTTGGAAATCAATATCAATGGCCGTTCTTCCATAATCATTTATATAATTGTCAAAGATAATGGTTCAAGGTGAATTATGAAGTAATTTGCGTACTTCGGGTTGTGAAAGTACATAAAGTGATTGAAAACAAGTCAATATCCATCCTTTTTCAGAACCGGTACTCCAATTACTCCAAACCTGAAGTACTCCATACTTATTCAAAAATGGTACATTTGTATTTGATATGACTGATTCAATGAAACGAATTGTACTATTGGGTACCACCTGGCCATTTCGGTCAGGAGGCATTGCGACTTTCAACGAACGGCTGGCCAGGGCTCTGGTGAGCGAAGGGCATGATGTGGTAATTTACACTTTTTCGCTGCAATATCCCGGTTTCCTCTTTCCGGGAAAGGGTCAGTATTCCGATCAGCCGGCGCCAGATGATCTGGTCATTCGAATTCGGGTCAATTCAATGAATCCCTTTAACTGGATCTCGGTGGGCAGGGAACTTCGCAAGCTGTCGCCGGACATTCTGATCATCCGCTTTTGGATTCCATTGATGGCTCCTTCCCTGGGCACCATTGCCCGCATCGTCAGAAAAAACAGTCATACCCGCATCATATCCCTGGCAGACAACATCATTCCCCACGAAAAAAGAGTTGGCGACAAGTGTCTCACAAGCTATTTCGTCCGAAGCGTGGACGGGTTCGTCACCCTATCGCGCAAAGTACTTGAGGATCTTAAAAAACTAAAACCCAACGCACCAGTAAGCTATACCCCACATCCGCTTTACGATACCTTTGGGGACGCTGTACCCCGGCAAATTGCACTCAGAAACCTGGGACTGGATCCGGACTATAAATACCTGCTGTTTTTTGGTTTTATCAGAGATTACAAGGGCCTCGACTGGCTTTTGACCGCTTTCGCGGATCCCGGACTGCGCAAATTCCGTTGCAAACTGTTGGTTGCCGGAGAGTATTACACCGCTCCGGAGAAATATGAACAACTGATAAAAACCTATCAAATGGAGGACCTTGTGGTTTTGCACACGAAATTCATTGATGACAACATGATTCCCTCCTATTTCGGTGCAGCAGACCTGGTGGTCCAGCCCTACAAGAGTGCCACTCAAAGCGGTGTTACTCAGATCGCCTACCATTACGAAACGCCGATGTTGGTGACTGAAGTCGGTGGTTTGGGTGAGATTGTTCCAAATGGTGTGGTTGGTTATTCGGTTGCACCGGATCCGGCATCCATCAGCAAGGCACTCCTGGATTTTTTGGAGAAAGGGCGGTCTGAAGAGTTCGTAAAAAACATCCGGATAGAGAAAAAACGTTTTTCCTGGCAGAGGATGGTAGAGACATTCGAAAATCTGGATGAGGAGATACTGAAAAATAGGTTAATTTAGAACAGTAAATTCGGAATGAAACTGTTTTGCTTCTGAATCGTTTTCATTCTAAAATATCAACCTCTAAAAACAGATGGATTTGCAGACAGAAATTGAAAAAAGGGAGATTGAAGACCTTTATGAAGAGTTGCTGAAATCTTTTACGCGTCCGCTGACACCAGAGAACCTGCAACTGATTCACAAGGCCTACCAGTTTGCGTCATCGGCCCATATGGGAGTCAGACGCAGATCTGGTGAACCCTACATTGTTCATCCCCTCTCTGTTGCAAAGATCGTGGTCAATGAAATCGGACTGGGGACCAAGTCGGCCGTAGCGGCGATCCTGCACGATGTGGTGGAAGACACAGATTACACCGTTCAGGACATCGAAAAGATGTTTGGAGCCAAGATCGCGATGCTGGTCGATGGATTGACCAAACTATCAGGCACCTTTGATTCAAAGCAGGCAACCAATTTCAGGAAAATGCTGATGACCCTTTCGGACGATGTGAGGGTAATTCTCATCAAACTGGCAGACCGCCTGCACAACATGCGGACCCTCGATTCAATGCCGCAAAACAAACAACTAAAAATCTCTTCTGAAACCCTCTATATTTTTGCCCCGCTGGCGCACAGACTCGGGCTTTATGCCATCAAATGCGAACTGGAAGATCTCAGTCTAAAATTCAAGGATCCGGAGACCTACCGGCAAATCGAACTTAGTCTGCACAGCGAGGAAGAGCGCATCAGCTATCTGGTGCACGACTTCATCAAACCGATTCAGTCGAAATTGTACGAAGAAGATTTTGATTTCACGGCCAGTGGAAGAACAAAATCAATCTATTCGATTTACCAGAAGATGCAAACCAAGAATGTCACCTTCGAGGAGATTTATGATTTGCTGGCGGTTCGCATCGTATTCAAACCAAAGGAGAATCTTTCGGAAAAGCGACAATGCTTTGAAATACTCTCCCTCATCACCGACATTTATACACCAAAACCCGATCGGATCCGTGACTGGATCACCATCCCAAAGGCCAATGGATATGAGGCGCTTCATACAACAGTAATGGGTCCGAAGGGGCAATGGGTAGAGGTCCAGATCCGCAGTGAACGGATGGATGAGATTGATGAGCGAGGCTTCGCAGCACATTACAAATACAAGGGTGACAGTTCCTCAGAAAGCGAACTGGACAAATGGCTCCATAAGATCAGGGAGCTGCTGGCCAATCCGGAATCTGACGCACTCGACTTTCTGGATGAATTTAAACTGAACCTCTTCAGCCGTGAAATAGTGGTATTTACGCCGAAGGGTGAGATGAAAATGTTGCCAAAGGATGCCACCGTACTGGATTGTGCCTACGACATCCACTCAGCACTCGGTCACCATTGCATTGGCGCAAAAGTTAACCACGCCCTGGTTCCGATGAGCTATGTGCTCAAAAGCGGTGACCAGGTGGAAATACTCACCTCCGAAAAACAATCGCCCAAACCCGGAATGGATCAACATCGCCGTTACCGCCAGGGCCAAAACGAAAATCAAGGATTCCTTCAAACAGGAACAGAAAAAACACATAGAAGAAGGGTTGAAAAAACTGACCTATCATTTTGACAAGTTAAGTGTCAAGCCAACCTCCAACACCATCAAGAAGTTGCTCAATCACTACGGTTTTCACTCCAAGGAGCAGTTGTATGCCGAGATTGGCATGGGACTGGTATCGCTCGATAATCTTGAAGAGGTTCTCCAGACCAAGGCAGAAAACAGATTTGTCAAATTCTGGAACCTCACCTTCTCATCCGATAAAAAGGAGGAGAAGATTGACAAGAAGCAGCCCTTTTTGCTGACAGAAGATTCCAAACAGTCAAATTACAAGCTGGCACCCTGTTGCAATCCCATCCCGGGTGACAACGTGGTCGGTTTTGTATCGGACGAAGAGCAGATCATCATTCATAGGAAAACCTGTCCCGAGGCAATCAAGCTGATGTCGAGCCACGGAGAGGACATTGTGCAGGCTACCTGGAACAAATTCAAGGTCCTCTCCTACCTGACCCACATTTATGTGCGCGGATTTGACAGACAGGGGATGGCCAACCAGATCACCAACATCATCTCCAACGAATACGGCATCAACATGCGATCCATCAACCTGGATGCACACGACGGCATCTTTGAAGGGCATCTCTATGTCTACATTCACAACACAGACAACTTGAACACCCTGATCTCCAAAATACAGAAACTAAAGGGAATTGATTCCGTGACCCGTCAGGACAATTAGTGTTTTTTCAGTGCCTTGTTGATTGCCTCGGTTGCAAGCACCTCCATCACTTTATAACCTTCCTTGTTCGGATGCACCCCATCCTGTGAATAGGCGGCCTTCATCCCTTTTCTTTCGTCAACAACTGAGGAAAAGTAATCCAGGTAATCACAGCCATTTTTGGCAGCGTATTCCTTCATCCAATTGTTGACAGTCACGATCTTTTCGGCTGGCTGAAGTCCGGGTTTCCAGGGATAATCATAGACAGGAAGGATGGAACACAGAACAACCTTGATCTTATTTGCTTTTGCCAGTTCGGCCATCGAGGCCAGATTGTCTTCAATCATTTCAAGTGTGGAGGGTCCCGTATTTCCGGCTATGTCATTCGTTCCACCCAGAATCAGCACCACTTTGGGTTTGAGGTTTATCACATCAGCCCTGAAGCGGCACAGCATCTGCGGCGTGGTCTGACCACTGATCCCCCTGTCTACATAGGGTTTGCCTGCAAAAAACTCGGGAGAGCTCCTAATCCAGCCATCTGTGATCGAGTTGCCCATAAATACCACCCGGCTCTCATTTTGGGCGGGTAAACCAAGCTTTTCGTTGGCCTCACGGTAGCGTCCAAAATTGGGCCAGTCGTTTTTGATCCGCGTTAGCTGTTCATTTTCCTTCGTGAGTTGCTCAATCGTTTTTGTTGCCGGACTCTCGGCTTTTTGATTGCCTTGTGCCTGAACCATCAGACTCAGTGCCAAAATGGTTCCCATGAGAAAAAAACCTCGTTTCAAATTATTCATTGTTCTTAATTTATAGAGTTATTGAATATATAAACTGATTCGGAGGAGTGGAAAGACCAGCAGGGAAAAAGCCGCCAGCTTCGGCAATCAATGGGCCGGATCATTTTTCAAAAACCTGAAGGCAAAATATTCACACGTTCCTGAGCCAAAGTTCCTGATTCCGTGTGGATCATTCCCGTTTAGCAAGACAAATGAACCTGCACCAAATTGATGGGGCTGGCCGTTTATCAGCTGCTCCACGGTGCCGGATTTAATCAGAATAATCTCATCGTCCGGATGTGTATGCGGGTCATGGCTTTTTATCCCTTCGAGAAGCGTCGTCACGTGCATCTCAAAATCAAAAAGATAGTTGGTTGGCCTGTTGAAAAATTTTCGTGAACCGCCCTTTTCTGTGGCAGTAAAGGGAACATCCTCCCAGGCCCTGATTTCCGATTTCAATTTACCGGCTTCATTTGTCTGAATTTTTCGATTCGTGTTTTCCCATTGCAGCATATAATAACTGGCTGGCCCGGTTCCAGGATTCACAATTTCAAATTTCTCCCCTGCCAGCAGCAAAACTACACTTCCATTCTTCAGCAGTCTCTTTTCCCCGTTCAGGGTCTGCAGGATTTCTCCATCCTTCACGATGATCAGTTTTTCATATTTCGACTGAATATCTTTCCCAGCTGCGCTTTTCCCCGGGTTAAGCGTGGTTGCAAACACATCCAGGTAATCCAGGTGGTTGGTGCTGCCAGTCAGAAATTGCCTGGTTTCACCACACTTTGTCTTTTTAACACTGGGTTTTTTCCCAGTAATATACATTTGATTTGAGCGGTGTTCCTGCCAGGGTCTGAAAGGCGGTTAAACAAAAGATGGAAATAACAGCTAGAAATAACAATTTCATCTGGTCGATATTAAGGTAGTGCCGGAATTCCTGCAGGCTGTCCCAGTTTGGTACCCCCAAATATACCTATCCTGCACAAAAAACAGGGGTACAATCAAAAAAAATCCAAACCCTTCAGAATTCTCCAAACGAGTAGGTTGTCAAAGCAGTGAAGCCATAAACAGTGTTTCTTACCAAGCCAATTCGGCCGGCTCAAAATCAGGTAAATAAACATTGGATCAACGACTGGACAAATCGCTGCAGATTCAGACAGAACCCGGAGTTCGATTTTTTCGGCAAAAACAGTACACCTCGGAATTAATTTTTTAAAAATTGATGGAAAACTAAACTTTCGTTTAAATTTGTTCCGGTTCAAACTGCAAACTCAAAGTCCCGGATGATCCGATACTCACCGGATACCCGAAATCCTTGCTAAATGAACCCGGTCCGGAAAACTAACACTGCAAACAGATACAAACAAAATAATTTTATTTACATGAAAAAAGTGTTGCTTTTTTTGATGATGGTTGTGGCATTTTCCTCTTCCCATGCACAGGAGGCCACTCGTCCCGGACCACAACCCGCACCCGAGACCGGTGAAAAATTCAGAATCGGCATGGCCGGTTTCAGCTTTCTAAAAGTTGACCTGGACAAGGCTCTGGCCACCATGCAGAAAGTGGATGTGCATTATCTTTGCATCAAGGATTTTTATCTGCCGCTGAACAGCACAGATGAACAAATCGCCGCGTTTCACGCGAAACTCAAGGATAAAGGGGTGACCGGCTATGCAGTTGGACCTATCTACATGAAATCTGAGGCGGAAATTGACCATGCATTCGAATATGCAAAAAGAGTAGGAGTCAAACTGATCATTGGGATTCCAAATTACGAGCTGCTGCCATATGTCGATAAAAAAGTAAAGGAATATGGTTTTCATTATGCCATTCACCTGCATGGTCCAGACATTGCCACTTACCAGGATGCGGATGATGTATGGAACCACGTAAAAAATCTTGATCCGCGTATTGGCATGTGTCTGGACATTGGTCACGATACCAGAAATGGCAAGGATCCTGTTGCCGATCTCAAAAAATACCAATCACGGGTATTTGATATTCACATCAAAGGACGTTACAGGAAGGACCAAATTGGGCTATTCGCTGGAAGTTGGACGGGGTATCATAGATTTCCCGGCATTGGTAAAAATGTTGCGCAAAGTCGGCTACAACGGAGTCTGCAGCATCGAACACGAGATCAACATGAATGACCCGTTCATGGGAATAGCTGAAGATGTGGGTTATTTAAGGGGAGTAATCAGAACAACCAAAAAATAAACTCCTTTCAGGAAGCAAGCGATCATCTGCCTCTTTCATTCAAAAGTCTTTCATTTGCGATCTCCTTGAGGGATAATCCGCAGATGAAAGACTTCTTTTTACAGGCTTCTGCTGGTTACGCAGTTTCATTGAACCCATAAATATGTTATTAAACAGTATTTGATAAAAATCGACGATTTAATTATAATAGTATATAATACTTTTATAAATTTGGTCAACCATCATCTCATTTAATTGCTGTGTTGCCAAAGAGAAACTGTGTCAAGTCCAAAAATAGTTTGAAATTGGCCATCCAAAATAATACCATTCCATGCCCAAGACAGTCTTGAACCCGGGAAAGCCGAGTATTTACGAAATACATCCCAAACATTATGTTGCAGTTGACTGCTCCATTTTTGGTTATGAGCAAGGTGAGCTCAAACTATTACTTTACCCTAGAAGTTTCGAACCTGCAAAGGGCAACTGGTCGCTGATGGGAGGTTTTGTGCAAGGTGATGAATCATTGGAAGAGGCAGCCAGACGGGTTTTGCTCCAAACTACCGGTTTGCACGACATCTTTTTGGAACAGGCAGCGGCATTTTCCGAGCCGCAGCGTGATCCCGGAGCCAGGGTCATCAGCATGACTTTCGTTGCGCTCATTCGCATTGATATCCACGACAGGGAACTAGTGAGGGAGAGCGGTGCTCAATGGTGGCCGGTAACGAAATTGCCCGAATTGATATTTGACCACCAGGACATGATTCAAAATGCCTTGTTGCTGCTTCAGCAAAAAGCAAGCATTTATTTGATAAGCAAGGAGTTACTCCCCGAAAGGTTTACCCTGATGCAATTAAAAAATTTGTATGAAGCCATCTTTCAGCGCACATTTGATCCTGGTAACTTCAGAAAAAAAATTCTGTCGCTGGATATGTTGGAACGCCTGGACGAGAAAAATACGACAGAATCAAAAAAGGGTGCCTATTACTATCGGTTCAAATTGGAAGAATCAGGCAACCGGTCAGAGAGAATCATCAAATTTCCCTGATTCCGTGGTAAGCGAGGAATCAATCCTGTCGTTTACAGATAAATCATTCATTTACAGACATAAATTCAAAGATATCACAAAAATAACCAGTACAAAAAAATCAAATAATCATCCATCCCCATGAACAAAACGTCGTTGAAGCAGTTTGAAGTATGGTTTGTAACAGGAAGCCAGCATTTGTATGGACCAGAGACACTGGAACAGGTCAAGAAAAATTCCACTGCCATTGCCAGGGCATTCGATTCTTCCGGGAGTATCCCCGTCAGGATTATTTTTAAGCCGGTAGTAAAGACTCCGGGTGAGATCACGGATTTGTGCAAGGATGCCAACAACAGCAGCGAATGCATCGGACTGATTTGCTGGATGCACACTTTTTCTCCCGCCAAAATGTGGATCGCGGGATTACTCTCCCTGCAAAAACCGTTCATGCACCTGCATACACAATTCAACCGTGACCTTCCCTGGGATGAAATTGACATGGACTTTATGAACCTCAACCAGGCTGCGCACGGAGACCGTGAATTCGGTTTCATTGGAAGCAGGCTCCGCATTCAGCGAAAAGTGGTGGTAGGTCACTGGCAGGAACCGAAAGTTCAGGAAAAGATTGGTCTTTGGACCAGGGCAGCAGCCGGTTGGAATGAATTGCGTCACCTCAAGGTTGCCAGATGGGGAGACAATATGAGAGAGGTTGCTGTTACTGAGGGCGATAAAGTGGAGGCACAAATTAAACTGGGCGTATCGGTGAATGGTTTTGGAATCGGCGATCTGGTAAAATTCGTTCAGGCCGTTTCTGAAAAGGAGATCGACTTGCTGGTCGGCGAGATCGAATCAAAATATGAAATCGTTGACAGTCTGAAAAAAGGTGGTCCCGAACACGAGTCTCTCCGTGAATCTGCAAGAATTGAAATTGGCATGCGTGCTTTTCTTGAAAAAGGTGGATTTATGGCCTTCACCACTACCTTCGAAGATCTTCAGGGGCTCGTTCAATTGCCTGGATTTGCTGTTCAGCGCCTGATGGCCGACGGATACGGTTTTGGTGCCGAAGGTGACTGGAAAACCGCTGCACTGGTCCGTGCCATGAAAGTAATGGCCGCCGGATTGGCAGGAGGCACCTCCTTCATGGAAGACTATACCTATCATTTGCATCCATCGGGTGCCAAGGTATTGGGCTCACATATGCTCGAGGTATGTGAATCCATCGCCCAGGAAAACCCCAGAGTCGAAATTCACAAACTGGGAATCGGAGGGAAAGCCGACCCTGTTCGCTCCAAGTTCACGGTCAAACCGGGTGATGCACTGAACGCCTCACTGATTGATATGGGAAACCGTTTTCGCCTGATTGTGAACGAAGTAGAAGTAGTTGCCCTGGATGCACCAATGCCCAAACTTCCCGTTGCCAGTGCGCTCTGGATTCCCAAGCCAAATCTTGAGACAGGTGCCGGTGCCTGGATTCTGGCTGGCGGAGCTCACCATACCTCCTTTTCACAGGCCATCCCAGCAGAAGTTCTGGAAGATTTCGCCGAGATGGCTGGGATTGAATACCTGGTGATCAATGAGGAGACAAACATCTCTTCCTTCAAAAAAGAGCTAAGGTGGAATGATTTGTACTACCATCTTTCGAAGGGAATCTAGGGAAAGTTGTTAGCTATTAGCTGTTAGCTGTTAGCTATTAGCTTTTGGAAATCAGCTTAAAGAAAAGTCAATATAAATACGTCAAAAAGCTAATAGCTAATCGCTAACAGCTAATCGCTTAATCAACAAACAAACTAATCCGCTTAGATACATGAACTGGACATCTCAAGAATTTATTTGGCTCGACTGGGCAATTATTATGGTCGGCATTTTGGCTGTCAGCTGGGCTGTATGGCATTCCATACAAAAGCACAACCGTTTGCAAAAGGGAGCCGACAGTGAAGATTATCTGTTTGGCAAAGGGGAACCATGGTACATTATTGGTGCGGCTATCTTTGCTGCCAATATTGGTTCCGAACATCTTGTGGGACTCGCCGGCACAGGTGCAAAGTCGGGTGTTGCTATGGCGCATTGGGAAATGCACGGTTGGATGATCCTGATTTTGGGATGGCTCTTTGTGCCTTTTTACCAGTTGATGAATAACAAGTTGGGGAAAATTATCACCATGCCCGACTTCCTCAAAAACCGGTACACTCCCCGAACTGGCTCCTGGCTTTCTATCATTACGCTGATCGCCTACGTGCTTACAAAAGTGAGTGTAACTGCGTTTACAGGTGGCATCTTCATGGAGAGTCTTCTTGGCTTGCCTTTCTGGTACGGGGCTATTGGTTTGATATTATTGACAGGAATATTTACAGTATTGGGTGGCATGAAAGGTGTGATGACCCTATCGGCCATTCAGACACCTATACTTATCATTGGTTCATTTCTTGTGCTTTTCTTAGGCTTGTCAGCTCTGGGAGCAGGCAGTGTTGCACATGGCTGGACGGCAATGATCGACTACACCAAATCCCTCAACGTAGGAGCCAACGGTGTTGCATATGGGACAAACCACTTGTTCCACTTCGAAACGGGCAACCCACTGTATGATGAATATCCTGGTGTTTGGGTGTTTCTCGGAGCGTCCATTATTGGTCTTTGGTATTGGGCTACCGACCAGCACATTGTTCAACGTGTTCTCGGGCAACGAAAAGGTGAGGCCAGCGATGTTGTGATGATGCGTGCACGAAGAGGGACTATTGCTGCAGGTTATTTTAAATTGTTGCCGGTATTTATGTTCCTGATTCCGGGAATGGTTGCTGCTGCATTGGCAGCACGTCCCGGCAGCGGTTTTACATTGGCGAATCCTGACATGGCCTTTGGTTCCATGGTTAAGTTTGTATTACCCGCCGGAGTGAAGGGGATCGTAACCATCGGATTTATTTCTGCCTTGGTTGCTTCTTTGGCTGCATTCTTCAACTCATGCGCGACACTCTATACTGAAGACTTTTATAAGCCAATGTTCAAAGGCAAAAGCGAGGCCAGATACGTTTTGGTAGGCCGTATTGCAACCATTGTTGTTGTGTTTCTTGGAATAATATGGATACCAATCATGATGAGTCTTGGCAGCCTTTACGACTATATACAAGGCATTCAATCGTTGCTCGCTCCTTCGATGGTGGCCGTATTCGTGCTCGGCATATTTTCTAAGCGGATTACACCCAAGGCCGGGGAGACTGGCATGATCGTGGGCTTCATTCTTGGCATGATCCGCTTGCTCACCAACATCATAACTCATACAGGTAAAGACATCATGACAGGTTGGTATTGGGAATCCACCACCTGGTTTTGGCGAACCAACTGGCTTATCTTCGAAGTTTGGTTGCTTGTATTTATCATGTTGATGATGGTAGTGGTATCGCTTTTCACACCAAAACCAACCGCTCAGCAGATTGAGTTTATCACCTTCAACGGCGACTACAAAACCCTCCTCCGGAATAGCTGGAACAAGTGGGATGTACTTGCTTCGCTGGGTGTTGTAGCCGCCTGCACGGCGTTTTATGTTTATTTTTGGTAGGGGGAAGCTAAAAGCTGTTAGCTATTAGCTATTAGCTTTTGGCTTTTCTGAATTTGCTTTTTTATCGGTAACTTTATTAAGGTAGAATCAAATTCAATTCTTTGATAAACCAATAAAAATGAGAAATTTCAGAACTTTGCTTATTTGGCAAAAGTCAATGGAAATTGCCACCGATATTTATTGTTTCGCAGCAAGTCTGCCAACAGAAGAAAAATTTGGAATCCGGTCCCAAATTACACGGGCAGCCGTTTCGATGCCTTCAAATATTGCTGAAGGATGCAGCAGAAAAAGTGACAAAGAACTTGCGCATTTTCTTGAGATTGCATGAGGTTCTTCATTTGAACTTGAAACGCAACTATTAATATGCAGAAATTTAGCAATTGGAAGTCAGTCAATTGACGAGTCGATAGTTTCAAACCTTTCTTCGTTTCAAAAGATGTTAAACGTCTATTATACAAAAGTCAATATGAATGGTCCAAAAGCTAAAAACCAACAGCTAACAGCTAATAGCTAATTTTAAAAAAAAATGTACAGTGAACTAAAAAAGCGTGTATTCGATGCAAACCTTGAGCTTGTAAAACATGGTCTGGTCATCTTTACCTGGGGCAATGTATCGGAGATTGACAGGGAACGGGGTATCATCGCCATCAAGCCCAGCGGACTGGCTTATGACGCAATGACCTGGCAGGACATGGTGTTGGTTGACCTTGAGGGTGTAGTGGTCGATTCCAAATGGAAACCCTCTTCCGATACTCCGACCCATCTTGTGCTCTACAAAGAATTCGCGACTGTGGGAGGGGTGGTTCATACCCATTCAGAGTGGGCGACCAGCTGGGCACAAATGGGCCTTCCAATACCGGCTTTGGGAACAACGCACGCTGATTATTTCTATGGGGCCATCCCCTGTACCAGGAAACTAAGCGAGAGTGAAATAAAAGAAAGCTATGAACTGCACACCGGGAATGTCATTGTCGAGACTTTCCGCCAACAAAATATTGATCCGCTGGCCGTGCCTGCTGTCCTGATCGATGGACATGGCCCCTTTTCTTGGGGAAAAGATGCCGCAGATGCCGTGCACAATGCCGTTGTACTGGAACAGGTTGCCAAAATGGCGCATCACGCCCTCACTTTAAATAAAGTCACAGGAATCGATCAGTTTCTGCTCGACAAGCATTACCTGCGCAAGCATGGCAAGGATGCCTACTATGGACAGAATTGAGCTGCCGTTCGGTGGGATTGGGTTGATTGGTTTACATGCCAAGTAAGATGGATATTTTTTTATTCAAACCAGGATAACTATCGCATTTTTAACTATTAAATTTTTCAGTCGATGTCAAAGTACACAATAGGAGTAGATTACGGTACAGACTCTGTCCGTGCCGTTTTGGTTGATACTGCAAACGGTGAGGAAATTTCCCACAGCGTATATTATTATCCAAGATGGAAAGCAGGAAAATACTGCGATCCTGCCAACAACAGGTTTCGTCAACATCCGCTTGATTACCTGGAGGGAATTGAGAAAACGATCACGGAAGCACTCGGCAATGCTCCGGAAGGAAGTGCTGTAAAAGTTGTGGCCATCTCTGTCGACACCACGGGCTCCACACCAGTAGCAGTGGATAGACACGGGACTCCGCTGGCAATGCTTCCGGAATTTACCGAAAACCCCAATGCGATGTTTGTATTGTGGAAGGATCATACGGCCACCTCAGAAGCTGATGAAATCAACCGACTCGCCAAAAATTGGGGAGGAATAGATTACACCAAATTTGAAGGAGGGATTTACTCCTCAGAATGGTTCTGGGCCAAGATTCTACATGTACTGCGCGAGGACAGTTCCGTCAGAAAAGCTGCCTACTCCTGGGTGGAGCATTGCGACTGGATTCCAGCCCTGCTTACAGGCAATCATGATCCACTCCAACTCAAGCGCAGTCGTTGCGCAGCCGGTCACAAGGCCATGTGGCATGCCGCATTCGAAGGACTTCCTTCCGAAGCATTTCTTCAAAAATTGGATCCCCTGCTGGCAGGACTTAGAAGCAGGCTGTATACCGAAACCCATACCTGCGAAGTCAAAGCCGGAAATCTGAGTCCGGAATGGGCAAAGCGTCTCGGCCTGAGTGAAACGGTTGCCGTGGGAGCCGGATCTTTTGATGCACACATCGGGGCTTTGGGTGGCGAAATCAAACCTTACTTTTTGAGCAAGATCATGGGTACTTCTACCTGCGATATCCTGATAGCTCCTTCCGATGAGGTTGGCAACAAATTTGTTAAGGGCATCTGCGGACAGGTGGACGGTTCCGTCGTACCCGGCATGCTAGGGCTCGAAGCCGGACAATCTGCTTTCGGAGATGTCTATGCCTGGTTCAAGAGTTTGCTGGCCGGCCCGGCAATTGCTCTGATCCAAAAATCGGCTCTGTTGGATGAAACCGCGAAAAATGAATTGATCGATGAAATAGCCGACAACCTGATTCCCTGGCTTACCACAGAGGCAGAAAAGATTGAGATTGGTGAGACAGGAATCCTCGCCCTCGACTGGTTGAACGGACGCCGTACCCCGGATGCCAACCAACTTCTCAAGGGTGCCATTTTCGGATTGAATCTCGGTTCCGAAGCTCCCGGAATTTTCCGTGCACTGGTGGAAGCAACCGCCTTTGGCTCCAGGAAAATCATCGACCGTTTCATGGGAGAGGGAATCCCGATTGAGGGCATTATTGCTCTCGGCGGCGTAGCAAAAAAATCACCCTTCGTCATGCAGGTAGTGGCAGATGTGATCAACAAGCCCATCCTCGTGGCACGGAGCGAGCAGGCCTGTGCCCTGGGTTCGGCCATGGCCGCAGCCGTAGTGGGCGGATTGTATGCCACCATCGCCGATGCCCAGCAGGCAATGGGTGGCGGATTTGAAACAGAGTATGTCCCAAATCCAGTCAATGCACAGAAATACAGACTGCTGTACGAACAATACTCCAGGTTAGGCGAGTTGGTAGAGCGGGAAACGATGAAAGGAAAATCGTGATCCGGACATAACGGAAGCAGCACAACCACGGGAGAGTTTGGATGAAGCATTTAATCAGTACCTGCGCCCAAAATATTGTTGGTAAAGTTTTTTTTGATAAGTAGCAATCTTGAAAAAAAAATTATCTTTACACTCTATTTTAACTTAGTTTAAGTATGAATAGCATACAGAAAAACAAAGAAACGGTCAAGAATATCTTCACGGAGTACCTTGAAAGAAACGGGCATCGCAAGACGCCTGAGCGTTATGCCATCCTTGATGAAATTTATTCCCGCGACGGTCATTTTGACATTGAGACGCTTTACATCTCGATGAAAAACAAAAATTACCGTGTCAGCAGGGCGACTCTGTACAATACGATCGAGATTCTTCTTGACTGCAAATTGGTAGTTAAGCATCAATTCGGAAAAAATATTGCACAATTTGAGAAGACCCTTGCAACAACTCAGCACGACCATCTCATTGATATCCGTACTGGCAAGGTGACAGAATTTCACGATGAACGCATCCGACAGATTATTGAAGATGCCTGCGCACTTCATAATTTCAAATTGTCGCACCACTCCCTTTATCTTTACGGAGAATCCGAAGAGACCAGGTGAGTGACCGAAAATACAAGTAAAAAAGCCTCTGTTCAAGGAGGTTTTTTTATGACCATCAGCCAATTAGGCAGTGTGATGAAGGCAGTATGAAGTTTATTTTAATTCTGATGATCCTTTCAGGAATTATGATCATTTCTGCCAAAAATGGCTTAATTTTGTACGTTTTTGTCTAATCAATAAATAAAAATCAGATGCAAGTCGATGTATTGCTGGGTCTTCAGTGGGGAGACGAAGGAAAAGGTAAAGTGGTGGATGTTTTGACCCCCAGGTACGATGTCATTACCCGCTTCCAGGGAGGTCCCAATGCCGGGCATACGCTCGAATTCAACAACATCAAGCATGTCCTTCATACCATCCCCTCCGGGATTTTCCGCGGTGACAAGATCAATATTATTGGAAACGGAGTGGTCATTGATCCATCCATCTTCAAGAAAGAGATCGAATCGCTGAAAAACATAGGATTTGATTTGACGAAGACACTCTACATCTCAAAAAAAGCACACCTGATACTACCAACCCACCGGTTACTGGATGCTGCTTCGGAAAAAGCAAAAGGCGCTTCCAAAATCGGATCCACCCTCAAGGGAATTGGACCTACCTACCGGGATAAGATCGGAAGGGACGGACTTCGTATTGGCGACATACTACACAATTTCAAGGGAAAATACCAGGATCGTGTAGATCAGCACATTGAAATGCTGACCAAATTTTATGACTTCGATTACGCTCAGGCGCTTCACGATTACGAAAAAGAGTGGTTCGAAGGAATCGAGGTGATCAAGCAATTCCAGTTGATAGATAGCGAACACTTCATCAACGACCTTTTGCTGGACGGAAAGAGCATCATCGCGGAAGGTGCCCAGGGGACGATGCTTGACATTGATTTCGGTTCCTACCCCTTTGTAACCTCCTCCAATACGATCACGGCAGGTGCCTGCACAGGACTGGGAATCGCGCCCAATAAAATCGGCAAGGTTTACGGTATTTTCAAGGCCTATTGCACCCGCGTTGGCAGTGGCCCCTTCCCTACCGAGTTGCTCGACGAAACAGGCGAAACACTTCGAAAGATTGGCAATGAATATGGTTCTACCACCGGAAGAGCTCGTCGTTGCGGATGGCTGGACCTCGTCGCCCTGCGTTATGCCATTATGATCGACGGTGTCACCGACCTGATCATGATGAAAGCAGATGTAATGGACCAGTTTGAATCCATCAAAATTTGTACCTCCTACGCAATCGACGGAGTCCTGACAAAAGATTTCCCCAACGAAATTGACGGCAACGTCGTTCCTGTGTACGAAGTACTCAACGGATGGAAAACCGATTTGACAGGGGTCGATCACACCTCCAAATTTCCACCTGCACTGACCAGTTACATTCACTTCATCGAGGAGTACCTGAAAGTACCCATTACGATCGTATCCGTGGGACCCAACAGGTCTCAAACCATAGAAAGATAAAATGGCTGATCAACCTGTCAGGATAAACGGTTTATACACTGATTTCTATGAGCTATCCATGGCGCAAGGCTATTTTTATGCCGGAAAGCAGCAGGAGAAAGCCCAATTTGACTATTTTTTTAGAACCAACCCGTTCAAGGGTGGTTTTTTGGTTTTTGCAGGACTGGCAGATTTTCTGGAACAGCTGAAATCATTCACTTTTGATGAAGAGGCAATTGCCTATCTGGCCAAACTTGGAATGAAGCCTGAATTTCTTGATTACTTGAAGAACTTCCGTTTTAAGGGCCGGATTCTATCTGTCAGGGAAGGTGAACTGGTTTTCCCGAATGAACCCATCGTCAGAATCGAGGCAAACCTCATCGAAGCCCAGCTAATTGAAACGCTTTTACTCAATATACTTAATTTTCAGTCGCTTATTGCCACTAAAGCCTTCCGGGTAAAACTGGCCGCCAATGGAAAATCCTTTTCCGATTTTGGCTTGCGGAGATCGCACGGCTTCGGCGGCTTGCAAGCCAGTCGAGCTGCCATCATCGGTGGTGCCTCCTCTACTTCCAATGTGCAAGCCGGATTTCTTTACGATCTCCCGGTTTCCGGAACAATGGCTCACAGTTGGGTCCAGAGTTTCGAGAGTGAACTGGCTGCCTTCAGGCGTTATGTAGAGATCAATCCTGCCACTTCCACCCTGCTTGTCGACACCTACGATACGCTGCGTAGCGGTGTTCCCAATGCCATCGTGGTAGCAAAAGAGATGGCCCGGAAAGGAGACAAACTCGTAGGTATCCGATTGGACAGCGGTGACCTCGCATACCTCAGCAAAAAGGCGCGTAAATTGCTCGACAAGGAGGGTTTAATCGAGGTTCGCATCTATGTTTCCAACCAATTGAATGAACACGTCATCAAGAGTCTGGAGGATCAGGCAGCGCCCATCGATGGCTTCGGTATCGGAACTGAACTTGTCACAGGAAAACCGGATGCATCCCTCGATGGAGTCTATAAACTGTGTGAGAGCGACGGAAAGCCGAGCATGAAAATCTCCGAAAACATCGAAAAGAATACCCTGCCGGGAAAGAAGATGCTTTGGCGTTTCTTCGATGAAGAGGGGAATATTTTTCGGGATGGAATATTGCTCGAAGCAGAGAATCCTGAAAATTGCACCTGGCTCTATCATCCTACGCAACCGGATAAGAAGACTGAGGTGTGCGGGCTCAGGAAGGAACAAATGCTGCAACCGGTATATGACCAGGGTGCCCTCCTGTTTCGGATGCCCTCGCCGATGGAATGCCATCAATACCTGAACCTGAGGGCAAGCCAGTTGCCGGAAGAGCACAAACGGTTCATTATGCCACACATTTTCAAGGTTGGGATTTCAAAAGAACTGCTGGAAATGCGCAACTACCTGGTGGAAAAATACAAAAAGAGCTACGAAAACTGAGATTCACCACGTGTTAATTGTTCAGAATGCCAGTCAATTCCAATCAACATTTTTTTACCACACGAAAGTTCCAACCGCTCCTTTGTCAAGTTCGGCCTGAATAGCCCGTCCCTTGAAGGATATATTGAATCTCTTCTTCTCCTGACCGTCATTGATGACGATGACGACGATTTTCCCATCTGCTGTTCTGAAGGCAACATTGGGCAAAGCATCCAGGTAATTGGAGGCAATCCTGACTGATCCGGGCCGAACAAATTTTGCCGCATGCGCCAAAACGTAATAAGCCGGATTCCGGGTTACCTTATCTCCCTCCAAAGTGACGGTTCCAAGGCAACTTGAGCAACCGCCAGCCGTATGCGGATTGTTGGCAGGGTCTGAAGCAAGGTTCCACTCCAGCACGTTGCGGCACCAATTGCGGGTTGCCCCGATGATCAGTACCTTGGTGTGCCAGGCCAGGTCTGTAGCAAGATTACCGGGTGCGCCCACCCACTGTTCCGTAAAATAAAGATTCTTTTGGGGAAACTCCCTGTGAACATCAGACAAGGCCTCTATCTGCCCGCCATAGAGATGAAATGCAGGTCCATCCACATATTTTGCAGCTTCAGGATCCCTCAGAATGGTCAGGGGATAGCTAATTTTGTCGGCATTGTGATCGTAAACGATGATTTTGGTATCCAATCCTGCCGCCTTAAACGCAGGACCCAGATTTTGTTTGACAAAAAGAGCCTGGTCCTCAGCAAGCATCAGCATACTGGGAACATTTCCCGGATGCAACGGTTCATTCTGAATGGTGATGGCATCAATTTGTATACCCTCCCTTTTCATTTCATGGATGTAATGGACAAAATAATCCGCATAAACACCAAAACACTCCTTTTTCAAACTGCCACCCTTGAAGTTGTTGTTCGTTTTCATCCAGGTAGGAGGCGACCAGGGCGAAGCCATAATTTTTATCGAAGGATTGATTCCAAGAATCTCTTTCAAAACAGGAATCAAATCTTTACCCGCCGGAGCAATTGAAAATTTCGCAAGATGGAAATCGGTTCCACCTTCCTCTACATCATCGTAGGAGTAAGGTTCCGTGCTTAAATCAGAGGCTCCCAATGAAATTCTGAGGTAGCTGATGCCGATGCCGGTGCCTCCGGTTCCAAACAACTCGGTCAGCAACGATCTCCTGGCTTGCTGACTCATCTTATTCAGCAACATCGCACTTCCGTCAGTCAAACAATCACCAAATCCATCGATGCCTTGAAAAATCCGGCCCTCATCGACAGTTAGGGTAGATCCNGATGTGTCGGCATCCCCAAATGTAAGTTTTGCCTTCTCCCGATGAAAAAGGATGCCTGAAGAAGGAGATGTCAGCCAACANTNCGCATTGGAAGGCAAAGNCCTCTTTTTTAAATGAAGTCCNATNGACGATTCCGCACTGGAAACAGAACAGGCAGTGATCATCAAGGCGGCTGCAAAAAATCGAAGATAATTCATGAATTGAATGGAATAATTGGGATGATTGAATCTTGTTCTGGCTCAGCGGACTTGAAAAGGCTACTCGGATTTTTGATATACCCTGACATAATCCACCACCAGGGAACGGGGAAAAATAGTATCATCGATGCCTTTTGTGCCACCCCAGTTGCCACCAACAGCCAGATTGAGCAACAGGTGAAATTTCTGGTCGAATGGCCAGACTTTGAAGCCGCTCCCTTCATTTTTAAAGGTGAAGTAAAGCTTGTCATCCACAAATACCCGGTACTCTGATGCTTCCCACTCCAGTGCATAAACATGAAAATTGGTGTAGCAATCCATTATCTTTATTTTGTTGTTTTTCTGGGTACCCTGAACGTGGTTGTATTCTTGCGTATGGGCAGATGCCACAATCCAGTAAGGATCGTAACCAACATTCTCCATGATGTCGATCTCCCCGGAGGCAGGCCATCCGCCATAATGCCAGTCGGTTGAAAGCATCCAAATTGCAGGCCACATTCCCCTGCCTTCGGGCAGTTTGGCCCTGATCTCCATGCGGCCATACAACCAGTCTCCTTTTTTTGCCGACCTTAATCTGGCCGAAGTGTACTTTTTCCCCTGAAACTCCTCCCGGAGGGCCGTGATGGTCAAAAAACCACCTTTCACCTCGGCATTTTGAATCCGCCCTTTGGTATAGTACTGCGCCTCGTTATTCCCCCAGCCATCAGAATTTCCATCCACATCGAAACTCCACTTGGTGGCATCGGGTAAGCCGGTATAATCGAATTCATCGCTCCAAACCAACTTGTATTTCCCGGCAGGTGGATTCCCTGCCTGGCAGTGTTGTGCAGCAAATATCAAACAGCCGCCTACAAAAGCCCAAACTAAAAAATTCCGAAAGTTCATGATTCAAAATTTATTTGTTAACAAACAGCACCTCTCCCCAAAGGACTCTGCCCATCTTCTTCCGTCCCTGCAAAACATTTATCTCGAAATGAAAATCAAAGCATTCAATTAATCATTCTACTTTTCTGACAAACTATTGAATGGTAAATTCACCATGCAAGCCTTCTGCCGAGTTGGGTCCGATCCATACATCAAACTCTCCGGGTTCAATGACCTGTTCTTTGCCATTGAAAAATCCCAGCTCTTCCGCCGCAAGTTTAAATGTAACTTGTTGACTCTTTCCCTGAAGAATTCTGATTCTTTGGTATCCTTTCAATTCCTTCACAGGGCGGGTTATTGACCCAACCCTGTCGCGGATGTACAATTGAACAATCTCTTCGGCATCCATCCCTCCGATATTTGAAATGGTTGCCTGAACCTCAACAGAACCTTTGGCAGACATGGAGAGGGAAGATAATCTCAAATCTGTGTAACCGAAACTTGAATAGCTCAACCCATACCCGAATGGGAATAACGGGGTGAATCCGTAATCCAGTTGAAACGATTTGTATCCAAGAGAACTCTGTGGATTTAAAGCCGGAATGCTGTCCATGGGAGTCCAAAATTTGGCTGAGGCAGGTCTGCCCGTATTGTTGTGGTAATAATAGAATGGAATCTGTCCCGAACCTTTCACAAAAGTCACAGGCAACTTCCCGGATGGGGATTCCTTTCCGAAGATCAGGTCGGCAAGTGCCGGACCGGCCATGGATCCACCATGCCAGGCATACAGCAAGGCATCTGATTTCCCCAGTGTAGCCCCAATTGCCAACGGGCGACCGGCCATGATAACAACGACAAGTGGTTTGCCAGTTTTTGCCAACTCTGTCAGTAACTCCTCCTGAGCCCCAGGAAGGTTTATTTCACCCCGGCACTGGCCTTCACCGGAGAGAATCCACTCTTCACCTCCAAAAAAGAGAATGGCATCCGAATTTTTTGCCATGGCAACAGTTTTCTCAAAATCCCGTTTATCCTTGTCGCGGCTGTAATTCAATCCCTTGATAAAATGGACCCTCTCGGTTCCCAATACCTCTCTGATGGCGGTTAGCGGCGTAACGGAATTTTCAGCCTTGCCATCGAAGACCCATGTCCCGAGTTGATCGCGAGGTGAATCTGCCAACGGGCCAATGACTGCCACAGAACCGATATTGACAGACAGCGGCAAAGTTTTTTTGTTGTTTTTCAACAACACAGCACTCTCTCTGGCCATCTTGCGGGCATGATCCAGAAAATCAGGATTTAACATCTGATTCTGGGCATCCTCTTTCACATAAGGGTTTTCAAACAGGCCAAGTTTAAATTTGACCCGAAGAATATTCTTTACTGCATCATCAATCTCCTTTTGGTCAATCTTGCCCTCCTGAAGCAAAACTTTAATGTTCCCGGAATAGGTTTGGCTAGACATTTCCATGTCGACACCTGCCTTTATTCCCTTGATGGCTGCCTCTTTTTCATTGGCGCAATAGCCATGGGAGATCATTTCCGAGATAGACGACCAGTCGCTGACGACAAGTCCATCGAAGCCCCACTCCTTTCGGAGAATTTGTTTCAGCGTAAATTCGTTGCCGGAGGCCGGAACACCGTTCAGGTCATTGAATCCGGACATAAAAGTGAGTGCCCCGGCCTCTTTTGCGGCCTTGAAGGGTTTAAGCACAACATTTCGCAAGATGGGCTCAGAAATATAGGTGGTATTGTAATCTCTGCCGCCTTCAGAAAATCCATAGCCAACATAGTGCTTGGCACAAGCCGCCACTGCAGTGGGATCCGTCAGGTTATCTCCCTGTATGCCTTCCACCATTGCCTTGGACAAAGCAGAAGCCAGGAAAGGATCCTCACCACACCCCTCGGCAATGCGACCCCATCTGGGATCCCAGGTAATGTCTATCATCGGCGCAAACGTCCATTTGATCCCCTGAGAAGAACATTCGATGGCGGAGATCCTGAAGGCTTTCCTTATTGCCTCTGCATCCCAGGAGGCAGCCATTCCAAGCGGAATCGGGAATATCGTTCGGTAACCGTGAATGACATCCCTGCCTATCAGCAACGGGATACCCAGCCGGCTCTCCTCCACCGCGGCTTTTTGGATTTCATTCACTTTTTTTACTCCGAACAGATTCAAAATGGATCCGTATCTGCCGTCCCTGACAGACTTTTTCAATTGCTCTTCACTACCGGCAAATCCGGGATCAATCTGGGTCATTTGACCTATTTTATCGTCCAGGGTCATTTTTGACAGCAGTTGGTCTACCCGGTTTTCAACCTTATCCGTTTGTCTTGCCTGCTGATGACAAGAAACTGATCCCAGCAGCAATAAAATGATACCTGCTAACGCAGATAGATTATATGAACTCATTTTGCAATATTTTTCAGTACTGTTTTCCATCATCAATTTTCAAGCGTTTCACGATCAGATGTTCGTTGGACATCTCCTCGCCAAAAAAGTATTTATAGGTTGACAAAACCCGCTGTTTCAAATTCATCTCGGTTACCAGACATAGGTTCCTACTGCTCCGGCGGACAGTTGGGTAGTTACAATCATCCCGTTGAACTGAATGTTAAAAGTTGAAACGACAGATCCTTCATTGAGCACAATCAGCACTTTTTTCCCGGCAGGTGTTTTAAACGCAACATTGGACAGGGTGCCAACATCTCCTGACGCTATTCTGACAGATCCAGCCTTTACAAATTTGGAGGCGTGTGCGATGATGTAGTAGGAGACATTTCTGTTCACGGCAGTCCCGATGGTAAGCGCTCCCAAACAGGTGGAACATCCACCGGTTGTATGCGGGTAATAATTTGGATCTGAAGCGAGATTCCATTCGATCACATTTCTGCTCCAGTTTTTTGATGCTCCAATGATCAGATTCTTTACATGCCACTTCAGGTCTGCGGCAAAGTTGCTTGGGCCTCCCACCCATTGTTCCGTGAAGTAGACATTTTTGTCCTGATAAGCATTGTGTACCTGTGTAAGTGCACTGATGTCACCCGCATAAAGATGAAAGGCCGACCCATCCACAAATTTCCTGGCATTGGCATCGGCCAAAATGGTTAGAGGATAACCAGGTACATCGCAATTGTGGTCATACACGATGATTTTGGTCGAAATACCGTTTGTCTGAAAAGCGGGTCCGAGGTAATTTTTCACAAAATCGGTCTCTTCCGCAGCCGACATGGTCATACTCGGATTGTTGTATGCGTTGAGTGGTTCGTTTTGTGGCGTTACTGCATCAATCCTTATTCCCTGCATCTCCATGGCCTTGATGTATTTCACGAAATAGTTGGCGTAAGCAGCATAATATTCAGGTTTCAGACTTCCGCCATAGGGACTCTGGCTGATTTTCATCCATGCCGGCGCCGACCAGGGAGTACCCAGAATTTTGATGCCCGGGTTCAAAGCAACGACCCCTTTCAAAACCGGAATCAAATGGTAGGTATCGGGCAAAATACTAAAGTGCTGAAGATCTGTATCGGTTTGACCGGCAGGAAGATCATCGTAGGAAAAAACGCTGCCGTCCAGATCGGACGAGCCCATGCTGATACGCAGGTAGCTGATTCCGATAAACGTACTGTCAGAAGTAAAGAGTTCTTTCAAAAGGGCATCCTGATCCGACGAAGTCAGTTGGTGGATAAGGGAAGCACTTCCACCCGTCAGGGCAAAACCAAAGCCATCCATGGTTTGAAATGTCTGCGTGGTATCAACCACGATACTCGGGTTGTAATTGGACGAATTGCTGAAATTCAAAACATTTCCCTGCTTCTTGAAATAAACCTGCATATCCGGATTCGTCAACCAAAGGGCGACGTCTGACTTGCCTGAAACCGTCACCGGGGTCACCGGAGTGACAGGAGTGGGTGGCAGATCACTCTTTTTTGACGAACAGCCTGCCGTGAGAAGCAGTGAAAGAATCAGGCTCATCCATACATTGGAATGGCAATTGCGGTAAAAACGCATGGGTTGAACCTGACAGTTAGTATGAAACATGAATTTAAGTTAAGATCTTTTGTATGCTTGCCAATTATTGAAAAACCCTGATGTAATCCACAAACATTCTTTGCGGGAACTGTGTGGTAGCATCCGGAGGTCCAGGCCAGTCTCCACCAACGGCCACGTTGAATATGAAAAATTGATCCGCATTGAATGGATAGGTTGCTCCGGCATCGGAAGCATTTATCGTCAAATAGAGGTTGTCATCCACATAAAACTTCATGGTATCTTTCGCCCAAATAACACTAAACACATGAAACTGCTGGGAAAAATCTCCTGTCATGGAGCTGTAATTGGCGCCTTTGGAGGCGTGTGCACCCGCACCGTCCCTCCAGTGGACTGTTGCACTTACCCTGGAAGGGTAGGCTCCCACCAATTCCATGATGTCGGTTTCACCGCAAGCCGGCCATCCGGCTGAATTAATATTGGCCCCAAGCATCCAAAGAGCCGGCCACATTCCCTTGCTGACAGGCAACTTGGCACGGATGTCTATTCGTCCGAATTTAAAATTTTTCTTGTTTTGGGTCGTCATTCTGCCTGAAGAGTAGTTGAATCCGCCAACGGCCTCTTTTCGTGCCTCAATGACCAGATTTCCATTTGACAGAAAGACATTCTTCAAACTGTTGGTATAATATTCAAGTTCATTGTTGCCCCATCCACCGGTGCCATTTCCGATTTCCTGGTTCCACGAATTCAGATCCAGGCTGGCCGCTGAAAATTCATCACTCCAAACCAGGGTATATCCCGGATAGGAGGTTGGAGTAGAATAACCAGTATTGTCTGTCGGCAAATAGGTGCCATCCTCCGTCAAAATCGTGCCGGTTGCAGTGGCTGTTCCCAAGGTACAGGCCAATGGCTTACTCAACTGAACGGCAAACTTTACATTTGCCCTGCGAAGGTTGGTTGGATCCCCCATGATCTGTACATCAATCGTCGCCTGCGTTTTACCTGCCGGGATGGTCAAAGTGCCCGAGGCAGCCACATAATCCTTTGTGGCAACTGCGGATCCATCCACCAATACATAATCAACGGAAACATCCTTGGTGGTAGACTTATCCAAATTCACGTAAAACTGCATCGTTGCGTTGGCAGCGGAAATGGGCTGAGCAGTATCCAGAATCGTCACCACGGGAATGGTTGCCGCAGGAGTAGTTGGTGTGGGTGAATTCGAATCACCGCTTTTACTGCACGATATTATCAGGAAGCAGGTGAGCAGACAGACTGAAATTTTGGAATGCATATGCTAAAAATTAAGATCGTTCGTTGCCCAGGCAAATTGCGTAATGCAAACAAAAGAAAATAAGAATGCTTTAAGGACGCAATACAACCGTATCAATTGGGTTGGTAACACCGCAGTTTTTGAAAGGAAAAGGTTGAAAGATTGGTCCGAAACGGAAAAAAGAATAAAAATGGAGGAGTAATTCCTCCTCCATTCTTATTTGAATCATCACAAAATTAAATTTACTTTTTGAAACATGGTGCAAAAATCGGAACAGATTATCAAAGTGGTTTCATCTTGATGTACCAGGCATTTCCTGTCTCTGTTCCCTGAACCCTAAGGTACAGATAAGTATCTGTAATGGTCAGGATTTCATATTCCTTCTGCAGTGAACCATAACCAATAAAGGTGCTATTGCCCGACAACAGTATGGCGGTTTTGGTCGACGGAGTGGCGGCAGCAACACCGGTGCTGGAGGGGATAAACGTAAACGCCGCCGTTCCTCCTGCATAGCTGTAGCATCCTTCGTCACCCGATCCGGGAATACCGGGCAGATTGGTCAAGGAGCCGGTTTTGGTAAATGCTCCGTCGGGACTGGTAACCTTCAGGGTATAAGTTCCATTGGATGCAACCTTTGCAAAGGTAAATGTGGCCGTATAGAAACAGTTGCAGCAGGCCACCTTTTCATTGACTGCAGCAGCCCACCATTCCGGAGTAACAGAGCTATCTGACCACGGTCCTACACCGAAGTGACCGGCCACACTCTTGTCAACCACCCAGGTTTTGGAGCTGCCACCAGTTAAACTGGAGGCGATCGCCGGAGCAACGGTAAAGTCGCTTCTGACTGTGACATCCTTGGTCAGGGTAGAGGATGTTCCACCCTTGCCATAAACGACTGCGGTGATCTTGTAGGTATTTACACCAAGGTTTGTGTATTTTTTGGTCACTGTTCCATCCGGAAGATAAACCAAATCAACTGGCGTATTGGCATCATAATCGACATTGTAAGCTAGTGCGTTGTTGGCAGTAATGGCAATTTTCACATCACCGGAACCATCTCCGGTTGGACTCGCCGTAGTTGCACCTACAATGGTTGTGCTGATCACAATGTTGGAAGGAGGAGTCAGATCCCCAAGGGTATAGTTTGTCTCAGTGCAACTGTAACTTACAAGAAATACTGCGAATACGCCCAAAAGGTATTTGAATATTCTTTTCATGTTTTTATTATTAATTGGTTAATCTAAAGTTGTCGACATAAATGATGGCTCCGGCTCCGTCGACAGAATCGTTGAAACGCAAAACCAGCTGTCCAAATTTGGTCCCTGCAGGGATACCTGCAATCGAGCTGTAATCAAAAACCAATTCTTCCCAGGCTCCTGATTTGGTGACAGGCATTTTCACAACCGCAACGCCATTGGCAGGAGTTCCTCCCACGGCCGCTTCAAGCTCAACATTGAGTTTTGCGCCGATAAGGGCTGCACTTGGATTGTATACCCACACCTTGATTTTCTTCCCTACGGCAAAGTCGATCGGTACATCCAGCGGACTGTAAGTTCCACTCCAGCTCTCAGCACCTCTGACAAATTTGCCGACCGTAGCACTGGTATTGATACCGGTGGCACTTGGATTTGCAACAAATGAAAATTGCTGTCCTGTCCCGAAAGTTCCAAAGAAGTAACTGATAAATGCGTTGTCAAAGTCGATTGGCAAGCCGAAAGGATCTGTCACCTTGACGGCAACAACTTTTTCAGTTTTTGCCGCACCACCGCTCAGCGCCACCACCCTCAGGTTGTAGTTGCCCGAAGTAGCATAGACGTGTGAAATTTCAGCATTTGCAGCCAGGGCTGTCCCTGTCTCGTTGGTGACATCACCAAAATAGACCAGATAGGAGGCGGCGTAATCCGCAGTTGCCGAAACTTTCATGTTGTGAACAGATTGTGTCACTGTAACAGCCACATTCTCCGGTGCACGATAGGTTACTGTTAGCGGATAGGTAGCGGTGGTTTGATTGCCTGCCAGATCAGTGGCAATGATAGTTACCGTATAACTTCCTTCGGGATAGGCATGGGTAGTATTTCCCCCTGCCATCACTGTAGCAGTGGCACTGGCACCAGTTCCATGTCCAAAATTAACCGTATAGGAAACGACACCTTCACCGGTTGGAGTAATTCTGACCTTCCCTGAGTTGTCATTGCTGATATCGAAAACTTTACTGACATTTCCGGAAACAGCAGTTTTCAAGAACGACAGGTCCTGATCAATACCATCTTTTAACTTACAACTTGCAGCTGTAATGAGCAGCAGAAATGCAAAGCTGTAGATGATTGTTATTTTCTTCATATTATGGATGTTTTAGATAAATCTGATTAATTATAACCTGGATTCTGAACCAATTTTGAACCCTGCAACTCCCTGTATGGGATAGGGAAAACCTCATTTTTGTTGGCTACAAAACCTCTGCTGGCCAACTTGGAAGCCGCATCACCCCATCTTACAAGGTCGAAGAAACGGAAACCTTCTCCGGCAAGTTCCAACCTTCTCTCTGCCTTGATGGCCGCAAGGGAAACAGGTACGGATGGCAATCCGGCCCGAAGCCTTACTGCATCCAGCAGTGCCTGGGCACGTGCTCCCGTGGATCCCAGTGCTTCTGCTTCCAGCAGGTAGGTGTCCGCCAAACGGATGGCATAGGTATCTTGTTTGAAGTTAAGCTCCAGCGCACCTCCACCTGTTCTTACATCTGATTGCCTTGGCAAGAATTTATTCAGAAAATAGCCTGTATCCATGTAACCTGGAATATAATCGGCTTTCCCGGCCGCTTTAAGCGCTTTCAGGTCGAATACGGTAGCTCCGAATCTTGGGTCGGCCTTGATGGCATCGTAAAAATTCTGTGTGAACACATTGAAACTCCAACCAGAAGGAAGATCTGGTGCCGTTGAGCCGGCCGGCCTGGAATAACTTCTTGGTCCAACCATGATGTTGACCGAGTTACCTTCGTCACTGCCGCTACCCCACCATCCCCAATCGGAGTTGCCGGCGCTGCTATGGGCAACTTCAAGAATAGACTCAGTATTGAATTTATTGCTTGTCACCCAAAGGTCACTGAAATTGGAGAGTAAACGATATCCGTACTGACTAGTGCCACCGGGAGTTCCGTTAACCAAAGCCAACTGCGCAGCAGCAAGAGCTGCCTTGTTGTCATAGAGATATACTTTCCCAAGAATGGCCTGACCGGCACCCCTGTTCAAACGACCTGCTTCAGTTGCAATCGAAATAGAGGTTGGCAGGTCGGGAATGGCTTCCGTCAAATCCTTTTCAATCTGTGTATAGACTGCCGCGGGAGTAGCCTGGGTCACATCGTACATGTTGGTTGCCGTTAAAGGTTCCAACAGCAGCGGAATGTTCTTGAACATGATGACCAGATTGAAATAGTAGTAGGCACGCAAAGCTTTGGCTTCGGCAGTATACCGAGCTTTCAGTGCAGCATCCATCGTTACGCCAGGCAATTTCATCAGAAGGGTATTGGCCCTGAAGATGCCCTGGTAATAATCACTCCAGAAACTTCCCGGCATGATAATTGAAGTGAGCGTATAATTGGAAAAACCTTGAATACCAGCACCATCCGTGGCACCACCACCTCCGGCATAATGGTCATCGGATCCGGCGTTCATCATGGAAATCATGTTTTCAAAACCACCGGAATTTTTGCGCATCAGATCATAGACTCCGACCAAAGCTGAATAGGCTTCATCCGCATTTGCGTAATAATTGGCCGAAAGAAATTGTCCTTTCGGATCGACATTTAAGAATGCCTTATTGCAGGAACCCAACGACATCATCAGGATGACCGCTACAAATAAGTATTTTATTACTTTTTCTTTCATATCACTATATTTTTAAAATTGTAATTGTACGCCAAGCATGAAGGAACGTGCCTGTGGATAGACGCCCTTGTCTATTCCAAATACACCACCACCAATTTCAGGATCGTATCCAGTATATTTCGTGATGGTCAGCAGGTTTTCAGCCGACAGGTAGAAACGCAATTTGGTAATGCTGGCCTTGCTAACCAGGTAGGAAGGAACGGTATAACCCAACTGAACAACTTTCAGGCGGACATAATCTCCCTTTTCGAGATAGAAATCAGACATATTACCAAAGTTTCCGTTGGTATCATTGCTAGTAAGTCGTGGGTAGGTGTTGGAAGTTCCGTCACCAGTCCAGCGGCTCAGTGCAACTGTCTGCCAGTTTGAATTGCTGATATCCAACCTTCGGAGGCCCTGGAAGATCTTGTTGCCGGCTGCTCCGGAAGCAAAGAGCATCAGGTCAAAGTTCTTGTAATCGAAATTCAGTGTCAAACCGAAAGTGTACTTTGGAATGCTGGTACCCAGGAAGGTTTTGTCACTCTCCGTGATCACACCATCGCCATTGGTATCAACCCAACGGAAATCACCTGGTTTTGCATTTGGTTGAATCAACCCGCCGGTGGAATTGGTATAGGCATTGATCTCGGCCATATTCTGGAAGATGCCGGCCGTTTTGTAACCGTAAAATGCATTGTAAGACTGACCTGCCTGGGTTCTTGTAACAGCTCCCATGGACTGGAAGGAGGCATCACCCGTGATGTAATTGGCGTCAGAGGCCACATAGGTAACCTTGTTCTTCAGGTAAGCAACATTGCCATTGGCAGCAAAGTTCAGCTGACCGAATTTCTTGTTGTAACCCAATTCCAGCTCAAGACCATTGTTCTGCATGTCCGCAATGTTTCCAACTGGTGAGGAGGAGACACCCACATATCCGGGAATAGTTACCGGTCTCAGGATGCCTGAAGTCTTTTTGCTGTAATAATCAACAGTGACATTCAACGTTTTGAACAGCTTTGCCTCAAAACCAATGTTGGCCTGGGCAGTTTGCTCCCAGCGCAAATCCGGATTATCCAGGGAAGCAGGAGCATATCCGGTGGTAATTTTTCCGGAATTGCCGATCGTGTAGTTAAATCCACCGCCAACGGTAGAGAGGTATCCAAAGTCACTGATGGCATCGTTGCCAACTACTCCGTAACCACCTCTGATCTTCAGTTGGTTGACAATGTCGTTGTTTTTCCAGAAATCTTCCTTGGAGACTACCCAGCCCAGTGAGAAGGAGGGGAAAACCCCGTATTTGTGGTTGCTGCCGAACCTGGAAGAACCGTCACGACGATAGATCCCTGTGAAGAGGTATTTCTCCTTGTAATTGTAGTTCAAACGGGAAAAGAGTGAAGAGAGTTTGTGCTCCACAAAATCAGAGGCACCACCAACACGGTTGGTTGCATCCGGAATGTTAAAGTTGTAAGAAGCATCCTTGTAGCTGGTAATGGGAAGATCATACAGCGTAACTCCGGCATAGCCTCCATTGTTGTCCACGTAGGCAGCTTGTCCCAACAATAAATTGAAACTGTGATCGTTCAGCGTTTTGGAATAGGTAAGTGTATTTTCAATGTTCCAGTTGAAGACGTTTGAATTATTTTTGTAGATGTTATTTTTCAGCAACTGGGTAGTTGCACTCAAATAGTAAACAGGATTGAATCCCTGGTCACCCCAGTAAGCCAGTTTGGCACCTACTGAAGACTTAACCACGATGTCCTTTGTAATGGCAGCAGATACATAGGCGTTGCCAACAAAATTGTCTGACCATCCATACTGACCTAATCTGGTCTGAATGTATGCCAGTGGATTGGTCATCTCCTGCCCGACGATGGAGGAGATTCCGTAAGGATTACCATTGGCATCCCTCACCACAGGATTGACACTGTAGGGAGCTGCATTGGCAACTGCAGGATCCGTCACGACAATGGGAGTCGTCGGATCAAGGTTGATGGCTGAACTTAAAGGACCGCCAAATTCACTGTTCGTATTACCGATTCCCAATTGCTTCTGGTGGGTATAACCTACGGTCTCACCGAAAGTAAAGATTTTGGAAATTTTGTGGGTAGAGTTCAATCGGATATTTTTCTGGCTGAAATCTGAAATATCGGTTGCCACGATACCTTGCTGATCCTGGACACCAAATGAGAAGTAAAAATTGGATTTGTCATTGCCTCCGCTGATGCTCACTTCGTGTGAATAGCGATTGGCATTGTTGTTAAAGATCGCCTTTTGCCAATCCGTTCCTTTGCCAAGGGCACTCAGGTTGGGAAATATCACACTTCCGCCGCCCGCAACGGAACGCTCATTCAGCAGGGCACCATATTGAGTCGCATTGAGCAGATTCAGCATCTTTGCAGGAGCCGAAGTTCCATAGAAACCATTGTAACTGACACTGATCTTCCCAGCAGAACCTTTTTTGGTCGTAACTAGAATTACCCCGGTTGCCGCCCGCGTACCATAAATGGCAGAGGAAGCTGCATCCTTCAATACTTCGATGGATTCGATGTCAGACTGGTTCAGGTAACCGATACCACCCGCATCCACTACTACACCGTCAACCACCCACAATGGATTGTTTCCTCCATCACCGAAGGTTGTGACACCCCTGACACGGATGGTTGCCGTGGATCCGGGTTGACCCGAATTAGAAGCAACTGTCACACCCGAAACACGTCCTTGCAAAGCCTGGTCGACACGTCCCGGAGCAACTTTTTCAAGATCCTTTGCCTTCACACTCGATATGGCTCCGGTCACTACACTTTTCTTTTGCGTACCGTAACCTACAACAACAACCTCTTCAATTGCTTCTGTCGCGGCCGACAGAACAACGTTGATGGTAGTTTTGTTATTTACGGCAACCTCCTGGGTTTTCAGGCCCACAAAAGAAAATATTAAAGTAGCATTTCCAGGGACCTTCAAAGAATAACCCCCATCAAGATTAGTGATAATCCCTGTCGTTTTTCCTTTTACGACCACCGTCGCTCCGGGAATCGGTTGCCCATCGTCAGCCGATGTGACAACACCCTTTACATTAAGCTCCTGCGCATATCCTGCTAAAGAGCTTAAAAAAAACAAAAGAGCAAAAATCGTTTGTTTCATAAATTTTAATAAATGTTAGAATGTATTTAACCTTATTTGCTCCGGGAATGAATCCCCGGTAATCATATTTGGCTGCAATTTTAACACTTATTAATAGCAACGAACAATTTTTCACTACATCAAAAATACAACATCAATTAAATATTAATACATCAATATTACATCAAAATTTTACCTATTAATTTGATATTTAATTATATGAATACATCATACTAAAAAAACATATTACATCAATTAGCGAAATGTTAAGAAAATGTATTTCATCAAATTAAAAATTCATGATGAAGGTGGTCATGTTGGTATCACGTTCGATATCCAGTTTCTTGCGTACCCGGTATCTGCAAATCTCCACGCCCCTCACGGAGATATTCATCAGCGGGGCAATCTCCTTGGAGGAGATATTTAGCCGGAGATAGGCACACAACCTAAGTTCCTTGGGTGTCAGGTTTGGGAAAGTGACTTTTAGTCTGTTCAGAAAATCTTCATGCACCTCATCAAATGCAGATTCAAATATCTCCCACTGCTTGTTGTGGTCGAGGTCTTTATCTATCTTGACAATGAGGGAGGAAATTTTGTCATTGAGCGCAAAATCATTGTTGGGCCGTTTTAATTTCAACAATTCCTCCTTGATGTTGAGCAGAAACTTATTTTTCCGGATCAGGTCCATGGTCTGGTTGGCGAGTTCCTTGTCGCGGTGAATCATCTCGGCCTTTAATTTTTCATTTTTAAGGTTGATGATTTTCTTCTCATCAATCAGTGCATTCCGAAGATATTCCTGCTCTTTCAGCCGATAGGCCTGCAAATGCTTCATCCGGTCTTTCCGCTTGGAAATCTCAATTCTCAAATAGATCAGCCAAATCGCCAACAAGCTGAAAAAGACAAAGAGGAAAAAATAGACAAAGTAAGCAAGCATAGATTTGTACCAGGGTGGAAGTACACTGAACTCAACCTGGTCCGAAAGACTCTCCACGCCAAGCTGGTTTCTGGCCTTGACCAAAAAAATAAAATCACCTTCCGGCAAATTGGTATATTCGTTGGTAAAGGAGCTGCTCCATTCGGACCAATTCTCCGTAAATCCAGACAACTTGTAGCTGTATTCGATGTTACCCGGGTTGTCATAGGTTGGGGAGGTATAGAGAAATCTGAAGGCATTTCGCTTGTAAGGAAAGGCAAATCTGATTTTGGATTCCCTGGATCCGGCCGAAAAATTGTTTCCCAGGTAAAAGATACTGTCCTGATGCAGTGCAATGGCTTTGGTGATGTAGGTTGAAAATTCAGGATTGAGATTATTATCAATTTTTGGATTGTAATGTGCAAAGCCATCTTCCGTACCGATCAGGTAATTCTCTTCATCGTATTCATAAACAGACTCGAAGCCGCTGATGAATTTTCCTGCCAGGATGGCAAAGGGCGAGGCGATGTGCTGATACCTCAGATCCTCCTTCAGTTTTAATACACCGGCCCTGTTGACGGCATTCAACCAGGCTATGTACCAGATGTTCCCTTTTCTGTCTTCCTTCAGATACGAAATATCGACTACCGGCTGCAGCAACTGGTTGAAAAATACCGATTTTTCAAACCGGTCTGTCTGTGCATTGTATTCATAAACTCCATTTTTCGAGGTGAATATGACTTTATTTTTGATTTTATACACATTGAGATTGTAGTTGGTGGGCAATCCATCCTTGACCGTGAAGAACCTGGAAGTGATCACAGAATCCAGTTCATTGTTCAGACTGATTCTGAAAATTCCCTTGAATCCGTGACTCATCCAGATATCACCATTCTCATCCTCTTCAAATACCCTGAAAGATTCATTGAAACCGCCTATGTGTCTCACAAACTGCCAGTGGGCACCTATTTTTTTAAAGAGCGTCAAGCCGTTGTAGGTCCCTCCGATCAGGTAACCCGGATGTCTTTTTAACTGAAGGTATTTCCAGCCGCCTGCGGTATGATCTGTAAGCATAGCCTTCCCCTTTTCGATCTCAAAGGTACCGTTGTTGTGTCCGCACATCAAAACCCCGTCCAGAAGTTCCAGTGACCAAACCTGACCAAGCGTACCCGGAATGAGTGAAACATTGCCAACCGGTCCGGAGCCTCGCCACTCGGCCATGAAGAGGCCCTGATTGGTGCCCAGGTACAGATATCCATCTCTGGCAATGGCCACGTATCCGGCTCCAATGCTCTCCGGATTTTGCAGAAAAGTAATGGGGGAATTGATGTTGACATAATCAACCCCATTGTCGAGACCCAGCCAGAGGTTATTTGACCTGTCTGCGAAGAGGCTCAGAATGGTATTGTTTTGCAAACCATTCTTCTTGGAAAAATGCTGGATGATGTTCCCACTCCTGTCCACTACCACCACTCCATCCTGGACAGTTCCAATCACATCGTACTGTTCACCGATGGAGGTGATACAGAATATCTGATTCTTCTTCAGAAAGTCATTTACAGGCGATTTCCATGCTTCCAGTTTTTTCCCGTCGTAGAGGAATAGTCCGTCATTCAAGGTTCCAATCAGCAGGTTCGTTGTCCCGAAAAAAGGCATCATCGACCAGATCTGAAGACCCTTCAATCTTTCACAACCGGGAACCGGGGTGAGTTGTTTGCCGTCGTATTCGAAGAGTCCGGCATTGATGTCGTTGAAATAAACGTGGTCATTCACTTTGAAAGCGTGATGAAAACGACCCGGAGCCTTCAAAACGGAGATGCTTGTGTCGTTGTTGCAAACGAAGGCACAATTGTAGGATTGAAAAATGACTTTGTTTTCGAACGAAAATACACTCCAGATGTCGTCAAAATTCTGGTATTCTTTTGGAATGAACTGTTTCAGGGATTTAAAAATCATCTTCCCGTTGGGCAACGTCACCATCTTTCCCAAATCGTTGTACGCTCCTACGTAAATATCTCCGCTCTTATCCACATAGAGTGCCCTTACGATCGAGGAGTTCGGCATTTTGTACAATTGCCACTGGTTGCCATCGTAGACAAGCAGTCCTTCGTTGTTGGCCGTGTAGATAAAACCTCTTTTATCCTGGGTGATGTTCCAGTTTTGGGTACCTGCCTTGTATTCCCTCTTTGGAAAATTTCTGATAAATGGAGTTCCTATCTTTTTAATTTCTCCCGAAGAAAAATTCGGAAGCAGGAATGCCAGAAAAAGAAGGATTTGAATTCGCCTGACCATTTTCCGATTTGTTAGAATTGACTGAATTGTCAGCCTGCCTGATGTCGGGAAAGCTGCCTGCATTGGTTGGATCAAAATTAAACTTTATAAATGAAAAAAATCCCGGTTTAGCCTGACGCCAAACCGGGATACTGTAAAAGCTGTTCTTCAAGCTTATTTTACGGGAGCATTTTTCAGTGTCTCCACCAAAAAATCCCAAAATTTCTGAACCGTTGGGATATTCACCTTTTCATCTGGCGAATGCGGGAATCGCATGGTTGGGCCAAAGGAGATCATGTCCCAATGGGGATAATTGGCACCCAAAATTCCGCACTCCAAACCGGCGTGGATGGCTTTTACTTCGGGGACCCTGCCGAACTTGTTCTCATAAATCTGCTTCATTTGCTGAAGAATCTGGGAATCCGGATCCGGTTTCCATCCGGGATAACCCCCATCAAATCGAACCATGGCGCCTGCCAAAGTGAAAACACTTTCAACCTGTTCGCAGAGATCCTCCTTGGCAGAATCCACCGAACTTCTCAGCAAACACTTCACGGAGATCACCCCATTTTCCGATTTCACCGTTGCCAGATTGGTGGAGGTTTCCACCAGTCCTGGCATACTATCACTCAATCGGATGGCCCCATTCGGACAGGCATAAACCGAGTCAATCAAGTCGTCCTGAACTCGCTCATCGATCAGCGATTTGGGTTTTGGCGCCTCTTCGGCAACAAAACTCAGGTTGGGTTCCGTAATTTTCAACTCGGCTTTGAAGATGGCTTCATATTTGGCAACTGCAGCTAGAAATTCCGGAACCATCTCTGTAGGAACCACCACGATCCCATAGGCCTCGCGCGGAATCGCATTGCGCATGCCTCCTCCGTTGATTTCAGCCAATCGGACATCCAACTCACGGGTGGCAAATTTAAGGAAGCGCACCAGCAACTTGTTGGCATTTCCACGGCCCAGATTGATATCCAATCCGGAGTGGCCACCTTTTAAGCCCTTAATTATCAGTTTAAATGAAGTGTACCCCTTGGGGACAATCATCTCGTCGTACTCAAATTCGATGTTTCCATTTACACCGCCTGCACATCCCACATAGAGTTCGCCTTCGTCCTCTGAGTCCATGTTGAGCAGGATGTCACCCAGTAGCCATCCAGCCTGAAGGCCGAAAGCACCCGTCATGCCGGTTTCCTCGTCGCAGGTAAACAAGGCCTCAACGGGACCGTGAACCAGCTCCTTGGAGGCCAATACGGCCATTGCGGCAGCCACACCCATGCCGTTGTCGGCGCCAAGGGTGGTGCCTCGGGCTTTCACCCATTCTCCATCGATGAAGGCATCGATCGGATCCTTTGCAAAATCGTGTTTGGTATCGCTGTTTTTTTGCGGAACCATGTCCAAATGCCCTTGCAAAACCATTCCTTTTCTGTTCTCCATACCGGGAGTTGCAGGTTTGCGGATCATCACGTTGCCAACGGCATCCTTTTCTGTTTGCAATCCAAGCGATTTGCCGAAGTTCACCATGAATTCCTGGATCTTCTCCTCGTGCTTGGAGGGACGAGGTACCTGGGTAAGGGCATAAAAATTTTCCCAGACAACTTTGGGTTCTATATTGACAATCTCCTTGCTCATAACTAATTAATATTTAAATTATTAACAATCTCTAACTAACTCTTTTTGACATTTGGCAATTCCAAACCATATCCTTTTTTCCTGTCTTCTGCTTTCAAAAGAAATGCAAAAACGATGGCCAACATCCCGAAACAGGCAAATATTAACATCGGGATGGAATAATTGTACAAAGTAACGACCTGGTCTTGACCGTCCACCATTTTATGCATGGTCCCTGTGATACAATATTTATCCAAGACCACCCCAATCAGCATGGGTACGCCCATCAGACCCCAATTCTGGACCCAGAAGGTCAGGGCATAGGCCGTTCCCAGTTTCTTCTCGGGAATGATTTTGGCAACAGAAGGCCACATCGCCGATGGGACCATGGAAAATGCAACACCTAATACCAGTACCAATCCGATCGCAATCGGGAAACTATTCAGGGAGGGAACTGCGAACAAAAGGTGAACGCATACCAGCAAGATGGAACCGATGATCATGATGGTGGCACCCTTGCCCTTCTTGTCGAACAAGCCGCCGAAGAACGGCGTCATCAACAGCGCACTGAAAGGCAGCAAGGCAGGGATATATCCGGCAAATGAGTCCGAAATCCCAAATTTCTGGACGATCATGTTGGTGGCATATTTGATAAAGGGGAAAACTGCCGAATAGAAAAGTACACAAAGGATGGTAATGTACCAGAATGCCCTGTTTCTGGCGATATCGACGATATCCGTGAACTTAAATTCTTCTTCCGCTGCAATACCTGCATCCGCCTCTTCCTGGTCCAGTTTGCGGTCCATGACGGTAAAAAGAATAAATACCAACAATCCAATACAAAGCAGGAAGAGCGAAAGTACAACAGGAGAACTTATGGCCCCCGTTAATTTAATCAATGGTATCGGAGTGAACATGGCCAAAGCCGTTCCAATCCTGCCTGTAGATGTATTCAATCCGATAGCCAGCGCCATCTCCTTGCCCCGGAACCAACGTACAACGGCCTTGTTTGCAGCTATCCCAAACATCTCACAACCTACGCCAAAGATGGCAAATCCAAAGCCCGCCACAACAGCCGATTTGGAGTGTTCAATGGCATGCCAGGAAAAAATCGATAATTCAAAACTACCGTGTACATGACCAGAAATAGCCCAATATTTGATAAACCCACCTATTAACATAATGCCTATGGCGAGAATCCCAGTAAACCGGACGCCCAGTTTATCCAGGATCATTCCGCTAAAAACAAGCATCAGCAGAAATACATTGAACCAGCCATATCCTCCGGTAAAAAATCCATAATCCGATGCCGTCCATGCCAAACCTGCCTGCAATCTTTCCTGCAATGGTGCCATTGCATCGGTCAGGTAATACATACACATCATGGTAAAGGAAACCAGTCCAAGTATAAACCATCGTGCTGTTTTAGAATCCCTGAGGGACTTCCGATTCAATTCCGTCATAAAATTGTATTTAGTTGTTTATATGTAAATCAATCACCATAAATCATGCGCAATATAACTAAAAAGTGAATAGTGAAAAATGACGGTTCCTGCTCATTTTTCACTATTCACTTTTCTAAAATTTCATTGGATTTTAGTTTGTCCCAATCTTTTTGATGGCTCCTGTTGCAGGATGGAACTCAATTGAATATTCCCCTCCCAGCAAACCATCCGGCAGGGTGGTAATGGTTCCAAACTGAGCCAGTGTCATTCTGGCTTGAGCGAGCACCTCGCCGCCATTCAGCAGNCTGACCAGGGCAACTACTGGTACACGGTAGTATATCCCTTTGGTGGAGGCATCTCCTGTTGCAGCAGCATCGATTTTTTGCTTCAGTTCGTTGCCAGGTTCGATCTCCAGCATCACAGGCTTGCCTGAGACATTGCTCTCCGGCAAGACACCTGCGCTCTGTGAAAAGCGGAAGGCCACCAGACCCTTGTTACTTTTCCCATCGGGAACCACATCGAACGAGAGCTGAAATTTTCTGGTGATACTCCTTCCAACAAACAGAGAAACATAATCACCTATGATTTTGTCGAGTTCGGCAGTCATCACCTTGTAGGCTTCCCCGTCGGGAGGTAGCTTGTCATATTTGGCTGCCAGGGTCAGGGCCTTTCTCTTTCTCAGTTTCAAAATGTCGGAAGCCGCTTCTGCAGCCTTTTCCTCAAAGGATTTGAAAGTGCTCCCGGCCCGCTTGGTACTGTCCTTTTCGCTCAGGAAAGAGTGCATCGAAAGATCAAACCAATTGTCATCGGCATTTGCCAGTCTGGCAGGAAACACAGTCGTTACCGGTTTCTCTTCCGCTGATTTCACTTCACTGTTGATACCCAGCAATACGCCGTCTCCGGAAAGGCTCAGCAGCGTAGAAATGTTGCCGGTTGCCTTGAAAACGGCATTTGGATCCGGCTCTCCATAGCTATCCATTTTGACACTGGTGATGGTCCAGTTTTCTTCGTCTGCCTTCGGGGCATTGTTGATTCCGAGGTATTTCTGGGCAAACGAGTTGTAGGGACCGTGGATCAGTTTGGCTTGTTCGGCCTCCACTTCGATGTGGATAACCGTACGCGGAAGGGCATACACCACGCCACCTGCAACAGCCGTCAATTCGTTGGCAGGCTTCTTCTTGTCGTCCTTGGCCGACAAACTCGAATTTGTGGCAGCCACGCCTACAAGCAGCAACAAAACAGTCAGAACTCTCATATCGATGATTTTGAATAATTCGTAGTACCTAATACTTTCCAAATTTGCTTGTTTTTTTCGGCATCTCAAAGTTTACAAGCATTTTAATGTTGAAAATGCATCGCCCAAACAATCGGCAATCTCACTGGCGATTAAGGACTCCTCCGAGCTTGCCTTCACCCTCAGGTCGGCCGAAAGTCCGTGCAAAAAGACGCCAAGCAGGGCAGCTTCACGTGGGGTGTATCCCTGACAAAGCATTCCCAGCAGGATACCTGTCAGCACATCTCCGCTTCCGGCGGTAGCCATCCCCGGGTTACCGGTACTGTTGAACCATACGTTCCCATCGGGGAAAATAATTCGGGTAAAAGCCCCTTTCAGGATCAAGATGATGCCATAGCTGGCCGAAAATTGTTCGGCAATCCGGAACCGTTCCTCCTCTATTTTGCAAACGAGTCCTGAAAGGCGGTCAAACTCGGCAGGATGCGGAGTCAGGATGGTCTCCGCAGGGAGCAATTTGATCCATCCTGGATTTTCAGCCAGAATATTGAGCGCATCAGCATCGAGCGCCAGCGGAACATTGGTTTCTTCAATCAACTCAAGGATAACGGCCTGGGTCTGTTTGGCCGTACCGATCCCGGGACCGGCAGCGATGGCACTGTATTTTTTCAGATCGGGAAGCGCTGTGATGCTATCGGCATCCGGATCAAAGCTTGACATCGCTTCCGGCAGGGCAATCTGCAACATCGCACCTGCCGAGTGCGGAAGGTGAACCGTTACCAGACCGGCTCCTGCCCGCAGGGTTCCTCTGGCACCCAGCTGAGCTGCACCGATCTTCCCCGTACTTCCCGATAACAGCAAACCGTGTCCACAGCTTCCCTTGTGGGCAAATATTTTTCGCTTTTTCAGCATTTGTGCTGCCTCATTCAACTCCAGCAAATTGTAGTTGGAAGGCATCTCTTCCACTGCTTTTTCGTGCAAACCGAACGGAATCACCGTCCATCTTCCGAAAAACTGTTCATTTTCACTGAAAAAGAGCGCCAGTTTCGGAAAGCCCAGCGTGAGGGTTCTCGTTGCCCGGATGATGGATCCACGAAGGTGCATGTTTTCATCACACTGGAGACCGGAAGGCAGGTCGATGGCCACCACCTCAACACCCAAGCTGTTGATAAAATCAATAACGGAACAGGCAAAACCGGTCAATGGGCGGTTCAGTCCGGCACCATACAATCCGTCCAGCACCAGATCAAATCCTTTCAGCTCAGGAAAATCTGCTGCCTCTGACAATTCAAAAATGGAGATTTCCGTTTCTTTTTTTATTCGCTCCAAATTGATCAGAGAGGACTCCGATCGCCTTGAACCCAATTCCGGAAGATAAACACAAATCGAAAAGCCGGATCCGGCAAGCAGACGCGCCACTGCCAGGGCATCGCCCCCGTTGTTGCCCGGACCCGCAAAAACCCCGANGCGGGTNGTGACNGGATAATGCACGCAGATCCAATCTGCAAGTGCCCCGGAGGCCCGCTCCATCAGGTCGATCTCAGAGATGGGCTCCAGGTACTTTGTCTGCCTGTCCAACTCTGCAATTTGCTCTCTGGAAAAAATCTTCATTTGGCGATTTAATTAATCTTATTCCAAAGTTAATGGATTAATTCAATAGTGACTAAAGTGAGCTAAAGTGAGTTAAAGTAGGGGACTCCTTGCCATTGTATGCTGTAGCAAAGTACCTAAGGCACTTTAGTCACTTTAGTTCACTTTAGTCACTTTTTCCTATATTTGCTTCACAAACAATTTCAAACTTCAAAACTTATGCTGAAAGGACATCCCAAGGGGCTTGTAGTTGCCTTTTTCGCCAACATGGGCGAACGATTCGGATATTATACCATGCTGGCCATTTTTGTGCTTTACCTGCAGGCCAAATTTGGTTTCACAACTGCTGAAGCAGGTGGAATTTATGGCAGCTTCCTAT